>Ga0214923_10000242_pt1 | contig 83799 bp, 79 predicted proteins | sample LL1510_MetaG_FD_177993 | JGI IMG/M metagenome (GOLD analysis project Ga0214923, IMG submission 177993) | Freshwater microbial communities from Lake Lanier, Atlanta, Georgia, United States - LL-1510 | ecosystem: Environmental > Aquatic > Freshwater > Lake | place: USA: Georgia | collected...
ATCGGTAATCTGAAAGGCCAGCCCGATATCATGCGCATAGCGACGCAGCGAGCTGCGAAGATTATCGGTTGCCTTGCCCAATATGGCTCCCGATTCACAGGACACCGCAAACATCTCACCCGTTTTCAAACGCTGCAGACGGATAATCTCATCCACATCCATATCGGTATGTTGTGCATCCAGATCCATCATCTGACCGCCCACCATGCCATACACGCCCGCCGCACGCGCAATCACGCGTATGAGTTCGCATTTTACCGCAGCATCCGGATGCACCTTACGATCGGTCAGCACCTCAAACGCGTAAGTGAGTAATCCATCACCTGCCAGAATGGCCGCCGCTTCACCGAACTTAATATGACAGCTGGGTTTGCCACGACGCATATCATCATCATCCATCGCAGGCAGATCATCATGAATCAGCGAATAGGTGTGAATCAGTTCAATGGCCGCCGCCGTATACATCGCCGCTTCTGCACTCACGCCAAACAAGCCCGCACATTCCACGGTCAGAAAGGGCCGCAAACGCTTACCGCCAGACAAGGCGGAGTATCGCATCGCCTCAATCACTTTATGCTCACCAGTGTGAACCTTGGGAGTCGTTTCACCTTCTGTTTCACCACCGGTAATAGAAATCACTTTAGTGCTAACATGCCCGGGATTTGGCAGCAGCGAATCAATCACTTCATCGAGGGATTGTCCCACTTCAGATAATGCGCGCTGCAAATCGAACATCGTAAACCTCTCTCGTATGTGTTACTCAGCTTCAGCGTCAAAGGGGGCGACGGTTACTTCGCCTTGCTGGTTCTGTATAATTTTCTCTACTTTCAGACGAGCATCTGCCAGCTTTTTCAGGCAATGTTCCTTCAGTTTTGTGCCGCGTTCATAATCGCTGATGGCTTTCTCCAAGTCGCCCTGCCCCGCCTCCAGCTCGCGAACAATGGCTTCCAGTTCGCTCAGCGCTGCTTCAAAAGACAAGACCGGATTGGATTCTGTGGTGGATTCTGGTTTAGCCAAGACGCTCTCTCCATTTCAAGGCGTGGAGTGTAAGAAATTGCACCGCCTGCGGCAAGCTGAAATGCTGATTTCTAAGCCCATCTTACCAGAAACACTCACAGACATCATATTCTACTTGCAAGTCATTATTAATTGCACTATGCATGGCTTTATTACTGTGTCTCTCACTTAACAAACCACCAAAGGGCATCGGCTCGATGGTGGTTTCTCTTTACTTGCTTGACCGTCCTCTCCTGCGCTGGTAACCAACGGCCATGTTTGATTCTTTATCCAAAAAGCTAACCGGAACACTGGATAAGCTGCGCCGCAAGGGCATATTGACCGAAGCGGATGTGGATGCGGCCATGCGCGAGGTGCGAATCGCACTACTGGAAGCAGATGTGGCACTGCCCACCGTTAAGCAATTCGTGCAATCTCTCAAAGAAAAAGCCATTGGCGAGAAAGTCATTGAGAGCGTATCCCCTGCACAAATGGTGATCAAGCTGGTCAAAGACCATCTGGAGGAATTGCTGGGTAGCGAGCACGCCGATCTCAATCTTGCTACCACGCCACCTGCCATGGTGATGATGGTGGGGCTTCAAGGGTCAGGCAAAACCACGAGCACAGGTAAGCTGGCAAAGCACCTCAAAGAGAAGCGTAATAAAAAAGTGCTGGTTGCATCGCTCGATGTGCAACGCCCTGCCGCTCAGGAACAATTAGAAACGGTAGCACGGCAAGCCGGCATCGCCTCGCTTCCGATCGTCAAGGGAGAGTCTCCCCTTGCCATTACTGAGCGCGCCATGACGATGGGGCATCTGGAAGGCTATGATGTGGTGCTGCTGGATACAGCAGGCCGCCTGCAAATCGATGACGCACTGATGCAGGAATTGCAGGAAGTAAAACATCTTTCCTCACCCATTGAAACCCTGCTGGTTGCTGATTCGCTCACCGGTCAGGACGCGGTCAATATTGCCTCCGGATTCCATGAACGCATCGGTATCAGCGGCATCATCCTCACGCGCATTGATGGTGATGGTCGCGGCGGCGCTGCCCTGTCCATGCGGCAAATCACCGGCCAACCCATCAAATTCATGGGGACTGGGGAAAAACTCCATGAGTTCGAAGCCTTCCATCCCGACCGGATTGCATCGCGCATTCTGGATATGGGCGATGTGGTATCGCTGGTGGAACGCGCAGCGGCAAATGTCGACCAAGGGGTCGCCGAAGATATGGCCAAACGCATGGCCGAAGGTAAGTTTGATCTGAACGACATGCTTAAACAAATGCAGCAGTTGAAAAAAATGGGCGGCATGAGCTCCATGCTCGGCATGTTGCCGGGTATTGGAAAAATTAAAGATCAGCTGGCAAATGCCAACATCGACCAGACCGTTTTCAAAAAAACGGAAGCCATTATTCTGTCCATGACACCCAAAGAACGCCAGTTCCCAAAACTGCTGAATGCTTCTCGTCGTCAGCGCATAGCCAAAGGATCGGGAACCACGGTGCAGGACATCAATCAACTCATCAAACAGTATCAGCAGATGGAAAAGATGATGAAGCAAATGCGCAAAATGGCCAAGTCAGGGCGCATGCCATCCAACATCGCTGACCTCATGCGCAACATGCAGTAACGCCTTAGGCGTCCTTCCCGCTTTGATTACTGGAAAACCTATTGGGCGATGATGTCGACGCGATCGGCCTTTTCTGTACCCTCAGCCGCACGGGTTTTGATCGTAATATTGGCATGGTTCACACCGTTATCAATCAGCACAGAACGCACCAGCATCGCCCGGCTATAAGCCGCACGACGCGCTGCCAATGCCTGATCGGGGGTGCCGCCGGATACACCTTCTACACGAACCGCCTGATTGCTTGCCACCAGTTTTGTGGCTAGCTCTTTGAGTTGCCGCTGCATGTTAACCGGCACCTGTGTTTCCTGTTCAGGATAATCGATACTGACAAGTGATTTACCGGAAGCAACCGCTTTACCGTCCTTCATCTCCGGTACATTCAGAGGAGGAAGCGATGCCATCATTTTCACCGCCGGGTCTTCAATGGTGGTAGAGGCAGGAGGCTCGGGCAACTCGGCGATGTTGGTTACCGCGGAATCTGGAGGAGCCACAGGCGCCACAGGCAACGCAACTTTATTCGCTGGATTATTCTTTGCATCACCCGAAGGCAGTATCACCGTATCCTTAGAGGGCGCACCTACATCTGGCAATTTCGGTAATTTAGGCGGTGTTCCTTTGGAGGCATCTTTGCTGATCAACTCATCAAATCCCTTGCTCAACGACGGCATTGCCGCTGAAACGGCCCCGGGCTTGCCCCCTGGTGGTACTTCCTTATCGATAGCTGGCATCTGCAATTTATTGATGTCAGGCAACCCTGCAGCAGGACCGGCCACCGGTGGCATCGGCACCGCAGGCTTCTCCTTAGGTAAATCCGGCATTGGCAACGACGAAGGCGCAGGAGGCGTTGGTTTTGTTGCAGCTGGCGGCATGGCTATTGCCGGAAACTCTTTGAGCTCCATCTTCTTCATATCTGGTTCCGGCAAACTCGCCTTTGGCGGCTCAATACCCGATTTTGCCGGGGGCACATCCGGTAGCTTCAATTCCGGCATCTTCGGCTTTGGCATTTCCAACTTGCCTAAATCCGGCAATGCCTGTTTATCGGCAGGCTTTTCAGAGTCCTTGGGTTTTGGCGCTTCCAGCTTGCCCACATCCGGCAACACATGTTTATCCGGAGCGGACAATGTTTTGCTTTCTGGTTCCTTCAACTTCTGACCATCCAGCTTACCCAAATCCGGCAACACATGCTTGTTCGGAGTGGGAGGCATCTCTGTCTTGGCTGACAGCGGCGGCGACGTCACCATATCGCCAAACGGATCTCGTGCTACATCGCCACTGGGCGCGTCAAACGGCATGCCAAATGGCTTGTCCGCAGAAGCGATCCCGCCTGCATCACCCGTTGATTTCTCAAATGCCGGTGCCGTCAGCACATTCTCTGATTTAACGGGCTGATCCGATTTGACCACCTTGCCCGATTTCCCTGCATCACCAACTGTCTTGACATCATGTTTGCCGGCATCTTTTTTGTCTGTTTTGGCAGATGCATCGCCGAAGTCCACATCCTTGTTAACAGGTGTGAAAGTTCCGTCGGGATTTTCAACCACCTCGCCCATGGCAGGCACCGTCAGAGGCTGCATGGGATCAGCAGGCGTCTTCTCAGCCAGTTCTTCTTTTTTCTTAAACTTCTGGGCGCTTCTGGGTTTAGCATATTTTGCAGCCACACCACGCATCGGGCGGCTGGGGAAGTCTGCTTCTGTGCCCAGCGGTGCCGCTGTTTCACCTGGAGATTGCGGTTTATCCAGCAGCGCAGGCACAAGTCCCAGACCCGGCGTATCAGTGTAAGGATCAAATTTTGGCGCAGTCGGCATGCCACGATTCATCATCGGAACCTGACGGTCACCCGGTGGCGGAGAAACCGGCTTACCTTCCTTTTCCTTCTTGGCCTTTGTTTTCGCAGGAGCAGGCATCGCAGGGGACAACCCCGATGAAGCCGACCCGGTCACCGTGTTCGTCACCGGATCCAGTGGCGCGCCCATACTTTGCTCGCGAATGGCCTGCAACGCTTCCAGATTAATTTCAACACTGGGTTTTTCCGGTGCAGCCGGATTGCGTGCAAACGCATCTCCCGCTTGCATCAACGCCATCTGGCTCACGCCACACAGACACATATATTTCATGTCCCGTGCCGTCGCTGCAATACACCTAAACCGTTGCTTCATAAAGCAAGGTGCCTCCCCCAATAGCCTGCAGGTATCCACTTATAAAACATCCGTAAATGAAGACCAAAAGGCGTTATGACGCAAGTAGATTATAGGTGCCTGTTGGTTTCAGACCGCGCGCCCTGTGAGCATATCTTGTAAGGCATTGTGAATCTTACCATTGCTAGCAATCGTGCTGCCTGTGAGCAACATGTTCTGACCGCCGCCAATCTCACTAATTTTTCCACCCGCTTCTGTCACCAGCAACATGCCCGCCGCAACGTCCCATATTTTCAGATTGTGATACCAGGTTGCATCCAGACGTCCTGCCGCCACATAAGCCAGATCCAACGCCGCCGCTCCCGAGCAACGCACCGTTGCACCTGAAGCAGAAACGCGCCGCAACGATGATTCTACTTCACTGAAATTAGAGTGAGTAATGCGCGGAGCGGCCGTTGAAAACATCAAGTCCCCATCGCGGCCAGATACCTGAAGCTTCTTGTTGTTGACCTTCGCACCCATGCCTTTTTCTGCGGTGAACATTTCATCATGAATGGGGTCGTAAATCACGCCGGCCATGACATCAAAACCATCCGCCGTTTTTTTTGCAGCTGCCACGGAAATACAAAAATACGGGATGGCGTGAATAAAGTTCGTGGTGCCATCAATGGGATCGATAATCCACACCTCGTCTTGTTCTGATTCTGTCAGATGCCCGCTCTCTTCGGTAATAAAACCAAATCTCTTGCGCGCATGGCCCAGCTCTTCCATCAGAATTCGCTCGGTGCGAATATCCGCGTTGGTGACAAAGTTGGCCGTCCCTTTTTTAGAAACCTGCAGACGATCCACTTCGTTGAAGTCGCGCACCAACGGCTTAGCGGCCTTCAGCACAGCCTGCGTCATCACATTCATGAGGGCGGAAGTGACCATTCGCTTATCTTGCGCGTTCGACGTAAGAAATTTCGTTGGTATCAACGACCACGATTTCGCCCGCTTCAATGAACGGGGGCACCATCACCCGCACACCATTTTCTAAAATGGCAGGCTTGTTAGAAGAAGCAGCCGTCTGACCTTTAACCACTGGTTCTGCTTCAACAATCTTGAGTGTCACATGCTGCGGCAGCGTCACGCCGAGCGGGCGGCCTTCATAGCTTTCTATCGTCACAATCATCGAATCTTGCAGGAATTTCACGCGGTCTTCATCCAGAAAGTCCTGCGCGATTTCAATCTGTTCATAATTCTCGGTATCCATAAATACGAGGTTATCACCTTCTGCATAGAGAAACTGATAATCCTTCTGATCCAGGCGCACCTTTTCTACCTTCTCATCGGACCGGAAGCGCTCATTGAGTTTGGTGCCATCGGTAATGCACTTCATCTCCACCTGATTAAACGCACCGCCCTTGCCCGGCTTCACGTGTTTGGTCTTCGTCACCACCCACAATTTACCATTATGCTCCAGCACATTGCCAGGTCTGACCTGCACGCCATCAATCTTCATGTCATTCTCCTGAATTGGTTGCGCGGGAACCTATCACCACGCAGGCGGCAATGCAACCACTTAGGCGGCTTCGGCCGGAGTGCGCGCCTTAAGCGCTTCCTTGATGGCATTGTTATAGGCAGAAACGGCTACCGCTGGTCCCTCCGGATGGCTCCAAACGCCGGTAATCACGCCAATAAAATCTGCGCCGGCGGTCACCAATGGCCCACAATTTTGCGGCGTGATGCCACCAATTGCCACGCAAGGCAGCACCGTATACTGATACCACCATTCCAGCATATCTGGTTTGGGCGTGCCATATTTTGCCAGTTTTTCCGGTGGTTTGGACTGCGTGGGATAAAAGGCGCCAAACGCAACATAGTCCGCACCGTCATCGCCCGCCTGCATGGCCATGTGCGATGAATCATGACAAGAAATGCCAATAATGGCATCGGCCCCAACAATCTGACGAACTTTAGAAATTGGCATCTGCAACAGATCTTCCTGCCCCATATGCACGCCCGTGGCACGCACCGCATCGGCAATGTCCGGCCGATCATTAATAATGAACGCCACATCCTTATCTTCACAAAGCGGCTTCAACCGTTCAGCCGCCTGAACGATCGCCTCATCGCTGGCATTTTTAAGGCGCAACTGGAACGCGCCCACATCCCCCGCATTCAGCGCTTCGCGCAGCTGGCGCTCAAAAACACTCAACTCAAAACTGGGGGGAGACACCAGATAGAGTCGGCACGGAAAACCATAATCCTGTTCTGTAGACATGCCCGCATGTTACAAAAATTGTCCACATTAGGCAAGTCATTGAACAAGCGGTCAGCGAATCTATTTAACAGTTTTATAAATATCGATGATTTTTGCCAACAGTTCGAGTGCTTCTGCACGGGGACGCTGGAATGCGTTGCGGCCCATAATCGAACCGTCGCCGCCACCGCGAGCAATCTCGCTGACTTCCTGAATCACATCCGCCTCACCCTTGGCAGCACCACCGGAGAAGATCACCAAACGCTTGCCACCAAACGTTGCCTGCTTCACATGTGCAATGCGGGCACTCAGGCTGTCATTTGCCACCTTGTGCTTGGTATAGACTTCTGCCGCTTCTTTTTGTTCCAGATGCGCGGTTGGCGGTTTCACTTTAATGATGTGCGCACCCAGCAACGCTGCCATATGAGCCGCATAGGTACAAATGTCGTAAGCCGTTTCGCCGTCTTTACTCAGATTACCACCACGCGGATATGACCAGATCACCACCGCCAGACCATGCGACTTTGCTTCCAGCGTCATCTCGCGAATCTCTTCCATCATGTCGTAGCACCGATCCGAGCCTGGGTAGATGGTAAAGCCAATGGCACCACATCCAAGGCGCAGCGCGTCCTTAACGCTTCCCGTAACCGCCTGATTCGCCCCATCCTTATGCAGCGCCAGTGAGTTCGCGCTGTTGACTTTCAAAATCAGTGGAATCGCGCCGGCAAAGCTGTCCGCCCCCGCTTCAATCATCCCCAGCGGCGCTGCGTAGGCGTTCAGGCCTGCATCGATTGCCAGTTGAAAATGATAGTGCGGATCATAGGCCGCTGGATTTTTTTCAAAGGAACGGGCCGGCCCATGCTCAAAACCCTGATCGACCGGCAGAATTACCATTTTGCCCGTACCGCCGAGCTTACCATGCATCAGCATACGCGCCAGATTGGCCTTCGTACCGGGATTATCGCTTTCATACCAGCTGAGGATTTTTTTGACTTTCTGAGTAACTTTCATACCTACCCTATCATTGTGATGAAAAACTGCGCCCAAGCTAGCCGAGCCACAAATGAAATGCAATCACCGCCGACGCAATTGTGCACCGGATTGTGTCGCAATATCGGCCAGTTTGACAAACACTTCCTCCGGTACCGTAACGATCATATGCGTCAGCCCCACGCGTAGCGCCTCGAGCACCACACCCGCGCGATCTGCACAATCCACCCAAACCGTTAACGGCTTTTGCGGATACGCCTGCTGCGCCTGCTCAATCATGCGGCGGCAATACAGCGCACCAAGACTCGCTCCCGCCCCAAGCTCAGATTGTACTTCTAAAGGACCATCCGCCTGCGCCAGCAATGCCAGCAGATCATTAAGCCCGTGCACGCGTTGCATGAGCCGAGGCGTCCATCAGCGCCACCACACCCGGCAGCGCCTTACCTTCCAGCCACTCAAGGAATGCGCCACCTGCGGTAGACAAATAAGAAAACTCGCTGGCAAGTCCGGAATGGGTGAGTGCAGAAACCGTGTCACCTCCACCTGCCACCGAATGCACTTTGCCCTGACGCGTCAGGCTTGCTACCACACGCGCCAACGTGACCGTCGACACATCAAACGGCGATACTTCAAACGCACCCACCGGACCATTCCACACAATCGTGTTGCAGGTCGATAATTTCTGCGACAAGGCCAGCACGCTATCAGGCCCAATATCCAGTATCATGGTATCGGCCGGAATCGCCGTCACCGGCACCACCTGCGATGGCGCATGCGCTGAAAATCTGGAGGTTACGACCGCATCTACTGGAAGCAACACGTCACACCCCGCTTTGTTTGCCACATCCAAAATCCGGTGCACCGTCTCTTTCATGCCGGTCTCGCATAAGGATTTGCCGACATGATGTCCCGTCGCATAGAGGAACGTATTGGCCATCGCGCCACCAATCACAAGCATGTCCACTTTTGCCGCCAGATTATCCAGCAATTCGATTTTGGTGGAAACTTTTGATCCCCCAACAATGGCAGCAAGCGGTCGCTTAGGATTTTTGAAAATCGACTCCAGCGCAATCACTTCCTCCGCCATCAACCGGCCCGCCGCTGCGGGCAGATATTGGTTGATGCCCACAATCGATGCGTGCGCGCGGTGCGAACAGGAAAACGCATCATTCACAAACACATCGCCAAGACTAGCCAGTTCGCGTGCAAATTCCGGATCGTTATTTTCTTCGCCGGCATGGAACCGCAGATTCTCCATCAGGATCACCTCACCATAGGCCGTATTCTCAACCGCCAACTGAGCAGTCTTTCCTACGCAATCAGGAGAAAAGCGCACCGGACGATCCCATAGCGCTTCTGATAAAATATCCACCAGCGGTGCCAGCGACTGCGACAGATCCACCCTGCCATCCGGACGCCCCAGATGCGACAGAATGACCACTTTTGCATGTTCTGCAATCAAATGCTGCAGCGTCGGTAAGGCGCGTTTCAGGCGTGTATCATCCGTCACGCGACCCGCATGCATGGGCACATTCAAATCAAGGCGCACCAGCACCGTCTTATTTTTTACTTCCAGAGAATCGAGGGTCGGTAAATCCATGCGTTCCTTAAACACCATCCACCCAAGAAATGCAAATGTGGCTTATTTCTTACCCACTAACCGCGCCATATCCAGCATACGGCAGCTAAAGCCCCATTCATTGTCATACCAAGCGGCCACATGCACCAAGCGCTCGCCCACTACTTTGGTCTGCGTCAGATCAACGATGCAGCTTTCCTTGCGGTGGCAGAAATCAATGGAAACCAACGGCTCATCCGTGGTGGCCAATACGCCTTTGAGCTCATTGGATGCCGCCTGCTCCAGCGCAGCGTTGACCACGTCTTTGAGAACCGGAGACTGGCTGACAAAGGTGAGGTCTACCAGCGATACATTCGGTGTTGGCACGCGAATGGCCGTTCCCTGCAACCTCCCCGAAAGTTCCGGCAACACCAGACCAATCGCTTTTGCTGCACCGGTGCTGGTGGGCACCATCGACATGGCAGCCGCACGCGCACGGCGCAAATCCTTATGCGACCCATCCACAATATTCTGATCGCCAGTGTAGGAGTGAATGGTGGTCATGTATCCCGAATCAATCCCGAATTCACGGTGCAGCACCATCGCCATGGGTGCCAGACAGTTTGTGGTGCAGGAACCAACAGAAATCACATCGTGAAACGCTTCCAAATCGCCGTCATTGACCCCATACACAAAGGTCGGACAATCATCTTTTGCTGGAGCAGAAATCAGTACTTTTTTGGCACCTTGCTGCAAATGCGCCTGACAGGACTCCGCCGTCACAAACTTGCCGGTGCATTCCAACACCACATCCACCCCAAGCTCGCCCCACGGCACGTCTAGCTCGCGGGTGTGCAGCACCTTAAACGGCCCGCGCCCCATATCCAGCGTATCACCCGCCGCGTCATGCGTCACGGTACCCGCAAAGCGGCCATGTACCGAATCATATTGTAACAGATGCTTATGGGTGGGTGTATCCGCAGGCCCATTCACCGCCACCACTTCAATATCCTGATATTGTTCCTCAATCACGGCGCGCAGAACGCAGCGGCCAATCCGTCCCAATCCATTAATTCCAATGCGTGTGGTCATGGCGTGGCTTATACGCTGCACGCCGCTGGCTGTCTAGTCTTTTGTCGTGAGTTATGCCTTCAGGCGCGCCGTCACATCGCGCACAATGCGATCCGCAGTAATACCAAATTGCTGATACAACTCAGGCGCAGGCGCAGACGCACCAAAGCCTTCCATCCCAACAAACAAGCCATCCGATCCGATCCACTGATCCCAACCCATGCGGATACCTGCTTCGCATGCCAGCTTCAGCACCGATGCGTCGCCCAATACCTCTTTCTGGTAAGATGCAGGCTGCTTGGCAAACAATTCAGAACATGGCATCGACACCACCCGCACCCGCACACCATTTGCCTTCAGCACCTTCGCCGCATCCACACACAAATACACTTCTGTACCCGTTCCAATCAGCACCACCTGCGGGTTTTCATCGGAATATTCGCACAGAACGTAAGCACCATAGGCGCACAGATTGTCGGGTGTTTGCTTGCCACGCAAATGCGGCACATTCTGACGTGACAGCGCAAGAATAGATGGCGTGTCTTCTGTGGCAATGGCCAATGCCCAGCATTCCGCCGTTTCCGATGCATCGCACGGGCGATAGACATTCAGATTGGGAATCGCACGCAGGCTGGCCAGATGCTCTACGGGCTGGTGCGTGGGACCATCTTCGCCCAGACCAATCGAATCATGTGTCATCACATAAATCACCCGCTGCTGCATCAATGCAGACAGACGGATAGACGGACGACAATAATCGGTGAACACCAAAAACGTGCCACCAAAAGGGACAAACCCGCCATGCAGCGCCAAGCCGTTCATAGCCGCTGCCATGCCATGCTCGCGCACACCGTAATAAATATATTTACCGCCATAGTTGCGCGCATCTACAGGGCCTGCTCCTTTGGCTTTGGTATTATTAGAACCGGTCAGGTCCGCCGAGCCGCCTAGCAGCGCCGGAATATGTGGAACCAGCACATCCAGCACATTCTGCGATGATTTGCGCGTCGCCTCTTTGGGCTGCGACTGCGCCAGTTGCGCTTTCAACTCATTCAATGCCTGCTGCCACCCTTCTGGCAACTCACCCGATGCGCGGGCAACAAACTGATCTTTCTTATCAGAAGCATCCAGCCGTTTGCTCCATGCGGCAAACTCTCCTGCGCTGCGCTTTCCTGCCTGCAACCACTCGCGGCGAATCTCCTCTGGCACCACAAAGGGCGCATGCGGCCAACCCAGTTTTTCGCGCGCACCGGCGATCTCTGTTTCACCCAGCGGCGAACCGTGGCTGGCTGCCGTGCCAGCTTTGGTGGGAGCGCCTTTCGCAATGGTGGTGCGGCACGCAATCAATGAGGGTTTATCGGATGCGCGTGCTTTATAAATTGCTTGCGCTACCGCGACAGGGTCATGCCCGTCCACGCGGCACGTCTCCCACCCCGATGCGTCAAACCGCTTCAGTTGATCATCGGAAACGGCAAGGCTGGTTGGGCCATCAATCGAAATCTGGTTATCATCAAATAACACGATCAGCTTGTTCAGCTTCAGGTGCCCCGCCAGCGAAATCGCCTCATGGCTGATACCCTCCATCAGGCAACCATCTCCGGCAATGACATAGGTGTAGTGGTCAACCAGCTCATCTCCAAACTCGGCATTGAGCACCCGCTCTGCCAGCGCCATTCCCACGGCATTGGCAATGCCTTGCCCCAACGGGCCAGTGGTCGTTTCGATCCCTTGCGCATGGCCATATTCCGGATGTCCCGCCGTTTTTGCACCCCACTGGCGAAACCGCTTGAGTTCATCCAGCGTCATGTCTTCATATCCGGTCAGATGCAGCAGGGAATAGAGGAGCATCGATCCGTGCCCCGCCGATAGGATAAACCGGTCACGATCGGGCCATTGCGGATGCGCGGGATCATATTTTAAAATATCGGCAAACAGCACAGTTGCCACATCTGCCATGCCCATGGGCATGCCCGGATGGCCCGAATTTGCTTTTTCTACTGCATCCATGCTGAGCGCGCGAATGGCATTCGCCATGTCGTAGTGAGTGACCCCAGATTCCGGAATTTTTTCTGCTGATGCGTTTGTCATGGCCCGTTCATGCCATATTCTCTTGGAGTTGAAAACCCCAATCATGCGGCTGGAAGCGGAATTTTTCACTTTTCATCCTAAGGGAATTGGTGCTAGAGTTTACAAAGGTGAAATACGGAAGTAATTCAGAATTCTAGATTTCACTGCTCAACCGAACCGACAAGTTTGCAAACCGGCCTGTTTGCCTCTTGCTTTTGCTGACGCGTCATTGGTTGGGGCTGGTCTCCAAGAACCGGCTCACTATAAAGAACGACAGAAAGGTAAGCACGCCCATGAACCGCAAAAAGCATACGACCCTAGACGAAGCCAGCGAGCGCCTGACCTCTGCTTTCAGCCGTCTGGAACGGGCGGTTAGCCATGCCTCACATTATCAGGCTTCCGGCGGCACAGACGATGATGCAGCGTGGGCCGAGCGCTTCCGCTTACTGGAAGACACAGTCACATCGCTCAAAGAAGATAATCAGCGCCTGCATGATGACAATATTCGCCTGAGCAATCAGCTGCAAACCCTGCAGAAAGATTACCTAAACCTTCAACAAGTCGCAGACAAAGTTGCCGACCGCATGGAAAAACAGGCGGTGCAGCTCGATCTGATTGCCAGCGCATAAGGAGTCAGCATCATGGGAAAAATGAATATTGCCATCCTTGGACGTGAATATGCCATTGCCTGCGATGACGGGCAGGAAGCGCATCTGGGCAAGCTGTCGCAGCTGGTCAATGAGCGTGTGCAGAAGCTGACGCACGAAATGGGGCGCGGCCCCGAATCCACCATGCTGGTCTATACGGCACTGATGATTGCTGATGAACTTCTCGACAGCAAAAAGGAAATCAAGGCGCTACATCAGGAGATCGAAGCCATGTCCAAAACCGATTCCGGTTCTGCTGCACAGGCCCGCCTGAAAGAAATGGAAGCAGCCATGGTAGACAGCATGAACCACATTGCCGAACGGATTGAGCAGATATCGTCACGGCTTGAGGCGGCATAGGAATGAATTCCACGCTTGCCCCTTCCTTGTCCAGCGAGCATTCCCCGTTTATTCAAACTACCGAGGAGTTGGTCCAAAACGGTGCCGCTTTGGTAAAAGCAAAACAGTGGCAAGCGTTAGCTCAGTTACTGCAAGCCAACAAGCCTTTGGCTGATTCTTCGGCGCAGTGTCAGCAACTCATGGGACTCGCCCATGGTGGACTGGGCGATTACAAGACTGCCTCATTTTATTTTGCAAAAGCCTTGGCTCTTGAGCCGAACTATGTAGAAGCGTCCTATTATCTGGGATGGGCGCTCATGGAGCTGGGCGATCATTCCGGCGCCATGCGATACCTCAATCAGGCAATAAAATTAAAACCCGATCATTTCGATGCCATGGCTCGTCTGGCACTGTTACTGCGCGACATCAACCGCCCGGATTTATCGCTGCGCTGGTATCAGAAAATTCAAGCCATGAATCCGCTCTATGATGCTATCGATAACCTGATTGCCATTGTCTATGACGCACTGGGAGACGAAGAAAAAGCCGATGCCTGCTATGAAAAATGCTTTCGTGAACACCCGGACAATGCTGCCTTCCTGTTTAATATGATTTACCGCAAACACTACGCGTTGGATTCACAGGTCGTACAACAGGCCCATCGGTTACATGAACGCTACAAAAATACCAACAGTCAGGAATATCTAAACTGCTGTTATGCGCTGGGCACCGCCTATGACAAAAACAAACAGCTGGATAAGGCATTTGCTTATTATGAAGAAGCCAATCAGATCCAGTCACAATTAATTCCCAGCCTGCTGAAAGAAGAGCTGGAATGGACTGCCGCTGTGATGGAAAAATTCAGTGCTTCTCATGTTCATTCCCCACAATTCGCGTTGGGGGGTTGCCCGAGCGATGTCCCGATTTTTGTGATTGGCATGCCGCGCTCCAGCACCTCGCTGACCGAGCAGATTCTGGCGTGTCACCCCGATGTGGATGGTTCCGGCGAATTGAGCCTGATGCGGCAAATCACCGTCACGGAAATTACCAAAATGACCCATGCAGCCTATCCAGCCGAAGTAACTTCGCTGCAACCGCAACAGGTGTTTGCGCTAGGACAGCATTATGTGAATTGCCTGCGAACCTATAGTCAGGCGAAACATGTGGTCGATAAAATGCCCCATAATTTTTTCCATGTGGGCTTGATTCAACAAATCCTGCCCAATGCAAAAATTATCCATTGCGTGCGCGATCCGATGGATACGTGCTGGTCGATCTGGCGGCAAATTTTTTATGGGCGGCATACCTATAAATATGACTTCGATAGCCTGGCCTGTGCCTACGGTAATTACCTGAAAATGATGGACCACTGGCATCGCCTGTTTCCCGGTAAAATCTATGATTTCTGTTACGAGGATCTGCTGGAGAATCCTGAAGATAACATCCGCAAGCTACTGCAACATTGCCACCTGAGCTGGCATGATGACTGCCTGAATTTCCATGAAAAGAAGCGCCATGTGCTGACCGCCAGCACACAGCAGGTGCGCCGCCCGCTCTACAAATCAGCGGTCAAATCGTGGGAGCCGGTTAAAACACAGCTCACCCCACTCATTCAGGCACTCAAGAAATATAACGGTATCCCTGAGCGTTATTTGACAGACTACCAAGACTATTGATGTTCTGCCCCCATTACCTTATACTGGCCCTTGGTACTGCGCGGCGCGTGAGGCGTTAATCTCTCCGGGACCGATGATTACTTCTAGGGAGCTGTCCCTGACTTTGGCTCTGGCCTTGGTTATATGGCGCCCACCTGTGCAAACGGGTCACAGGAGGATTTGTAATGCTAACGGCCAGCGCGGTTCCTTCGTTATTCTGCCAGCGATGTCCTCCCTTTCTAGGGGAATTCCATGACCGATAGTTCTGCCACCTCCGCCACCGAAAGCACGATTGCCGCTGCAAAACAGCACGCCAGACAACAGGCTTTCAGCAAACGCTCAGCCATTACCGGTTCCGTTCGCCTGAGCGCCTCGCAATCCGTGGCTAATCATTTTGCCGACCACCCCTATCTCACTTACGCAGCAAGCTTTGCCGGCTATTATCCTATTCGCGATGAGTTGGACGTGCTGCCCATCTTCAACCGCATGGCCGCCTTCCATAAACAGATGGCCCTACCGCATATTCAGTCAACCCAGCCCCTTATGACGTTTAAATCATGGACTCCCGGCCAACCGCTTGACACCGGCGCGCATGGCATCAAAACCACGGCTGAAACAGCTCCCGACCTCATCCCTGAAGTGGTGCTGGTGCCCCTGCTCGCCTTCAACCCATCCGGCTACCGCCTTGGCTATGGCGGCGGCTATTATGACCGCGTGATTGCCCATTACCGCACGCAAGGCCTCCCTACCCGTTTCTTCGGCGTCGCCTATGCCTTGCAGGAAGATACGTCTTTCCCCGTAGACGCGCATGACCAGCCGCTTGATGGAATCCTGACCGAAGAAGGGGTCAGCATGTTTCATAGACAGAGCACGAAATAGCGCCTATAAGGCCTTGCATGAAAATACTCTTTTGTGGCGATGTGGTAGGACGTGCGGGCCGGGATGTGGTAACCCGCTTGATTCCTCAGCTGCGCGCCGAATATCAGCTGGATGCTGTCATCGTCAATGTCGATAATGCGGCGGGTGGATTTGGTGTCACCGCCGATTGCTGCCGCGTGATGAAAGATGCCGGTGTGGATGTCTTTACCGGCGGCGATCATGTGTGGGACCAGAAAGACGCGCAGAAACTGGTGGAAACCGAGGAGCGACTGTTGCGCCCACACAATTATCCCCCACGCACCCCTGGGACTGGACTACGTTTGTTTACGCTGAAATCCGGAAAAAAATTACTCGTGCTGCACCTGCTGGGTCAGGTGTTCCACAAAGAATATCTGGATTCTCCATTTCACTGCGCTGATGCGGCGCTTACCCCTTACCTGCTTTCCAAAAATGTCGATGCCATTGTTGTAGACATGCACGCCGAAGCCACCTCAGAAAAAAATGCGATGGGTCTCTATCTCGATGGTCGGGTGAGTGCTGTGGTAGGCAGCCACACCCATATCCCTACCGCCGATGCGCGCATCCTGCCCAAAGGCACCGCCTATCAAACCGATACCGGCATGTGCGGCAACTACCAGTCCATCATCGGGTTTGAACCTGATGCGCCACTGGCGCAATTTCTGATGAAACTGCGCAAAATCCGTATGGAACCCGCCAAGGGCAACGGCACGCTTAGCGCGCTGCTGATTGAGACGGATGATGCCACTGGACTGGCCTCTCAAGTGACGTATCTTCAACGTCAGTAAATCAACGCCGCGAAAGAAACTTACCCCAGAAAGACAAAAAGGCCTTTCCGAAGAAAGGCCTTTTTTGCTGGGATGGGATTTAGTAATTAAGCACTAACTAAAATTCTTCGTCAAGTGCTTCTTCTTTCGTTCTACGACCTTTTTTCTCAGCGGCCTTTGCTTTCACCAATTTGCCTTTCTCCGCATCCCAGGTAAACTGGTTGACAATTGTCTTGGTGCCTGTCGTCACAATATCGCCATTTGCCAGCTGCAGCACATCAAACCCCCGTTGCAAAGCTTCGTTGATCAGTGCTGAAGATTGGCGAAGATAATCGGCATCGGTCATCAATCCGGCTAGGTCAGAATCATCATCCACCGCTGCCGCTTTCGCATCTTTGGTGGTCGCCTTCAAGGTTTTTACAAAACTGTTGCTGTAAGACATGGCTTACCCTTTCTTATGTACTCCCGTTGGACCAAAGCTAGCCCATCGCGTTTTAAGGTTCAAACGCAAACCTTGATTTTACTATTGCAGAGGCGCCGAAATATTAACCTGTGACGCTTTAAACACAGCATTTGTTAGTAAATCGTTAACCTTTTATTTAGCACGCATCGTACCATAATCAAGTGTTTTACATTGAAAAAGATAAAAAAATGGCCCGGTCAGCGTACTGACCGAGCCTCAAGGAGCTAGACGACTTCAGAGTATTCCTAGAGCTGCGTGAGTTCTTCAAGCAGCTGATCTGACGTACTAATCACGCGCGTATTAGCTTGGTATGCGCGTTGCGCCACGATCATATCGGTTAATTGTTCGGACAATTCGACGTTGGACTGCTCCAGTGCCGCACCAACCACTTTGCCCATGCCATCGTTGCCTGCGTTCCGCAGCGTCACTTCACCAGACTCTCTGGTTTCCTCATAAACGTTGCCGGTCACCGCTTTCAGACCGTTGATATTTGCAAAGTCCGCAATCGGGATCTTATACAAAGACCGCGTCTCACCGTTAGAGTAGGTTGCGTTTACAAATCCATCCTGATCGATTGCCACGCTAATCAGCTGACCGACTGCTGCCCCATCCTGACGGATGGCGTTCACCGTATAGTCACCATCAAACTGGCTCAGACCATCAGTATCACCTATGATAGTTGCCCCCGGAGTGCCAAATGGCTGGCCTGCGGTACCCCAATCTATGGTGATCTCACTTTGTCCTGCACCGTTGGTCCAATCAATAGTGAATGCGTTTGACAAGCTAGGGCTGACGCTTCGCAAGCTACCGTCACCATTGAAGGTAATGGTACCCACTGCCACCTGACCATCAGCAAGAGCCGTCGTCACCTCACTCTTTTCAGCAAGATACGCTTCCACAGCCCAGGTGTTTGCATCGGTTTTAATGTATGCGATGGTCAGATCGTGCCCTGTCCCTTGCTTATCGAAGATCCGAACACTACGGCTGAACTGCGCGATAATCTCACCAGATGCCATGTTCTTTCCAACCGTCCCGGAAGAGTCATATTCCGGTCCCAACGATCCTGTATCCTGCGGGGTATAGTTGGCACCGGCCAGAGAAGCCGTCAGTCCCAACTCGGATACGACACTACCTTGGTTGCCTTCTGACAAGACAGAGAAGGTCGTGCCCGCGCTAACGTTGGTGGCACCAAAACCCGCCGTACCAGCAGTATTGTAGCTGGCTGGGATCGCGTAGGTGAACGATGTCGCCGTTACAGAGACGATCTGCGCCTGCACGTTACCTGGCGTATTGGGCCAAGTATTCGGCAAGCCAAGGCCTGCCGTGGTATCGTTTTGAATGACAATGTAGTCACCCACATTAAAGCCCAGCGTAGCCGGATCCACTGCGATATCCACCGTCACACTAACCGCCGTGTTAGCAGCCGCTGCTGCTGAAGTGTAGGTGTACGTCGCCGTACCATCTGCACGAATCTGCGTTGATAACGCCAGATCATGGAATTGGATTGTATCCAGAGGATCATCTACATTGATTTCCAGAGTAGCAGTAGACAACGGATCCTTCACCACCGCCGAGATACCATCGTCCGAATTCACCTGTGCGGCCAAGCTATCCATACTGTTAAACCGGTTGCTGCCAGCCGCCACGTCTTTAAGATCCAAGGCGCTGATCCAGTCGATACCAACAGCGGTCGCTGTTGAAGTGGTAGCATCACCATTGGCGAAGGTAATGGATTCATCCGCATCGCGTCCGCCGATAACCAGACGCCCACCCGCCACACGTGCCACCAAGTCCGATACGTTGGTGATGGCCTGTGCCAGCGTGGTCAAGCTGTTAAACTGCCCTGCATACACGTTTGGCGATGAAGCCGAATAAGTAAAGGTATGAGTGTCTGTCGATGTACTGATCGTAAATGATAGCGAATCCCGTGTGAAACGGCTGGTACCTGTGGTACCGAAGAACGCATCGGTCGTTGAGCGCGCATCGAACACATTACCCGTGTTCAAGAACGGGCTGAACGTTACAGTAGACAAAGGATCACCCGCTGCAGCAGGACCTGCCGCCACACCGTGAGCCGTCGTGGTAGAAATAAAGACCTGCGTCGCGCTAATCCAAGTTACCGTATAGGTACCATCGAGTGGGTTCACCGCACCGAAACCAGTAGTATCGCCTGCAATCGTGATCTCATCCCCGGTAATCAATCCATGGTTCATACCAAAGTCAATTGTGATACCGCTGGCACCGTCACCCACATAAGTCACGCTGCTGCCGGGAAGCGATTTGATCAGCGGATTCAACCCATCACCATAGTTATTGGAGTAACCCGTTGTCGTGATATCGCGACCAATGGTAAACCCACCATATTCGTAAGTGTAGTTCAGCCCTTTGCCTGTTGAAACCAGCATACTGTCACCGCGTGTCAGGTGGTTCGCGGTTGCCAAACCATATTCTGCGGGCACAATAATTTTGTCTGAAGTGTTTTCAAAGTTCAGCACATCATTCTCGTCCATATCGACGATGCCGGCCTTACCCGGATAGACTTTTTCGCTCGCTTTCAGGTTGGCGCTAATTTCAATGGTTTCCGTACCCAAAGCGACACCGCTTGAAGCTTCCACATTCACCGTCTGCAGCGACTGCAAGCTGGCAAATGACGTCGTGTTGGTGTTACCCAGTTCACCTGGCAGACGACCATCGCGATCCAGTGGCCACGCTCTCAGATAGAACCCTGCTGCGTTAATAAAGTTACCTTCATTATCTTGACGGAAAGAGCCCGCACGGGTGTAGAGCGGTTGCGAAGTAGTGCTGTTCGCATCAGCGCTCACCACAAACAATCCCTGACCGGAAATTGCAATATCCGTTGCAATATTGGTAGGAAGAATCAACCCCTGCTGATCGATACCAATGCGGTTGCTGTTCAACACCCCGCCCGTTTGATACAGACCCGCAGACGCACTGTTAACCACCAACGTCTGGAATACCGCTTCGGTTTCCTTGTAACCAACCGTGTTCACGTTTGCGATGTTATCAGACACGATACCGATCTTTGCACCTTGAGCAGCAAGACCCGATACACCCCCGAATAATGCACCATACAAACTCATGACTTCCTCCTTGCGTTAATCCCAGCTATTCCTGTTTCCATTAATTCGATGCCACCTGCGCCGTGGGCTGACGTACGCTGGTAATATCTGTTATCGGCACCTTGACGTTGCTGACGTTCAGCACAACCTTGCCCTCATTATCCAACTCAGCACCAACGACTGTGCCTGTTGTCAGAGACGTCGCTGTTACATCTTTGCCGTTAATGTCTTTTGCCACCACTTTCACATGGTAAACCCCATCACGCGCCTTAGTAGATGAGAAGCTATTTGTACCATCCCAGGTGACGTAGTTTTTGCCTGATTGTTTTGCACCGGTACCCGAGTAAACAACGCGCCCCGCTTCATCCAAAATTGACACAGTGACATCTTTTGCGGCGCGATCGAGATTATAGGCAAACGTTGCCCGACCATTTTGCAGATAACCGGAATCACCCTTCGCATCCACCGATGCGCCAATGTAACCCACCGCATTATCCAGACTCCCGCTTTTGTTAAGCTCGAGCAAATCTTCCAAATGCTGGTTGGTTTTAATCTGTTGCTCCACACCGGAAAACGCCACCAGCTGGCTGGTAAAATCATTCGTGTCGGTTGGATTAATTGGATCTTGATTCTTCAGCTGCGTCGTCAGCAGCTTCATAAAGCTATCAAAGTCACTCGCAAGGCTCGCAGCATCATCGCCCGATTTGGTCTTCGACTGCACCGACGACTTCGCAGGATTCGTAGATTGCTTGATCGCATCAAGCTGCGAAGAACTGGTTGTTGAGCCTACTGTGGTCATAAATACCCCTAAACCTTAATATCAATTCCGTCAGTTACCTGAACCATGTAGTGAGTGGTTACTGCGGTCTCATCGTCCGCTTCACCATTGGAGGTTACCTCGGGAGGCAAAATTTCCTCTCTCGGACTACTACTAGCATTTTCCATGCCACTTCCATTTTGATAGCCGTTCTGATGTCTCAAATTAAACTCCATTGCACCTGCATCTGCTTTAATTCCAGAATCTTGGAGTGCTCGCTCCAGGTAACGCGCATCCTGTTGCAATGCGTCCAGCGTGGCTTTGTTTTCTGCCGTAATGACCACATGTGCTGACCCGCCGGCATTCATTTCCATGCGCACTTCCACTTTCCCCAAATGTGCGGGATCAAGCTGCAACACCACGCGATCATTGCCCACATCGACAGCTTTACGGATAGACACATGCACTTGCTCCGTAATATGGCGATTTTCTGGCACATATGCCTGAAGCATGGCTGCTTCTGATTTTTGTGCGCTCACAACGTCTTTATGGGATGTTGATGGTGACACTGCAGAAATCTGGATGAATGAATCCGATTCTGTTCCCTTCGCTACGCTTCCTGCCAACTCCGCAGCAGTCTGTTCAACCGGCACTGTTGTCATTGGTATGTGACGTTGCGATACAATCCGCTCAACCATCGCTTCCAGCTCATCTGAGGCCTCATCCATCACCTCAAGCACGCGCTCATCTTGAATCATCACATCATCATTATCTTGTACCAACCGGCGCAATGGCTCCAACGACCGTATCGAAACCGGTACTTTGTTCTCTGCCGTTTCGGGTTTATGCGGTTTGGAAACGTTCATGAGCGGTACTACCCCCATCAACTGTGCAGGTACTTCACCTTGCACTTGCTGAGAGACGACTTTTTCTTCACCATCTGCGACTACTTCAGAAACAGCTTGTTCTTCCGGTGCGGCCACTGCGACCATACCCTGAAGGAGCTCATTCACTCCCGGGCGCACGTGATTTGTCTGTTTTGAAGTTTGGGCCTCTGCTACCAGATTACTCGAAGTTACCCCTGCATTCAGATGCGCATCCGGTGTCTTTTCTTCATCACCGTGGGTCATCTCTATCGCCGGAAATGTATCGACAACAACTTCTGTGTGAGGCTGTTCTTCTTCAGGCGCAACCGCCTCTTGTATTCCGGGGAATACAGGGGCCTCAAATGCCAATTTCAGAGGATGCGCAGCGTCACGCTGCGCAGTCTCCTTTGGCTCTATTTCGTGTGGAGTCGGGGACACATTGTCCGAAAGCAACGGTTGCTCTTCCTGTGTCGGAGTCACCTCAGATAATAACAGCTTCTGGTCCAGACTGACCGCCTCAGGCTTGTCTTCCTCTGCATAAATCAACACTGGCGGCACCATCAGCAGTTCATATCCTCCCACCATCTGCTCTGAATCATCCTCAGCATCCTTGTCGGTACTAGCTCCGTCACTCAATGACGGATCGACCTCTGCTGCAACATCAATCGGCGGCAGCTCAAGACCATCCTGCTCCGGCTTAATAAAACCAACTTTCTCGGATGCCACGTTCAGCTGCGACAGCATTTCTGACGCGCGCTGTCTGGCGATATCTGCATTACCCTGTTTAAGCAGCACTGGCGGCTCTGCCGCAACCACCGCTGCAGGCACCACGGCACCTGTAATCATCTGCAAGAACGGATTGCCTGAGGCTAAACCGCCAGAGGCCGACTCTGCTGGCGCATTACCTGCTCCGCCTGCCGCTGGCGCGGCATTTGGCATCAACATTGATACGAGACTAATATCCATTGGCCCTGTGCTACTTGCATTGAACTGCAGATATCAATGCAAGTGGCGTGCCACTCAATTTTTATGTCTATTTATAATGAGATGGCGGGCTTGGGCCGGTACAGCAAACGTGCCACGGTGCCAGCAGTCATGAGAAAAAGACTGCAAAACGGCAAAAACTGCCAACCCCGGGCCTATGCTTCAAAAGTTTTGGTCGGTGACAGTGCTGGCAGCGTGGTCGAAGCGTTGCTGGAGTAAGAACGGTGCTCTGCCCCAACGGTGGCCGCATAAGGAATCGAGGAAGGCGGAGGACTGGATTCGGTGGCCTGAGGGGTGGGCATTTGCTGATTCTCACCACGGTCAATCTTATCCCACATCTCTCTGACTTCTTTTAATTCTTCAATCAACGTATTGCATAGGGCAACATCACTGGTGCGGTGAAGCATTAACATGCGTGAATCGATCGAAGAGTAGAAATCATACAATATCCGCGCTGCCGACTCCCCATTCTCAAAATCCAGACTAGACTGCAGGCCAATAATGATTTCGCTGGCCCTGAGCAGTTTCTTGAAGCGCTCTTCCACCTGATCGTTCTTCATGGCTTCGCAAGCCTGCTGCAAATTACGAATTACGCCATCATAAAGCATGACCACTTGACGCGTTTTTGCAACGGTGTGAGAAGCTTGATTGTACGCCTTATACGGATTCTTCTGCATAGAAGCATCGTAACATGAGCAATAAAAGCCGTCTAATATTAACTCTAATAATACTACTAATTATTACTGTTCTGCGCGGCCGAATTCGCAGCCAAACTTTGCAGCAACAGGTTTGCTTTACTGATCGACGCCTCAAGCGCACTGAACTGTTCTAGCAATGTTTCGCGGTAGTCAGAGACAATTTGATCAATGCGATCAATTTCATTCTGCATGCGCGTATTTTGGTCATCAATGGATTCAAGTTCCGTCGTCAGCATCCCCGAATCATCGTCGAGTACAGCATCCAGTGAATTATACAAACGATCACCAACACCCTGCGTCAGATCGAGATCAATCGACAAGTCATCAGACAGACTGGTGTATAGCAGGGTTAATCCCTCTAGGACCGTCCCCGCCTGCCCGGTCAACACCAGCCCCGGCACGCTGCCAGACATTGCTCTGGCATCCATATTAATGGTAACCGGTGTTGCCCCATCCATATAGGTTGCCTGATACACCCCATTGGTGTGATCAATCGACAACGTTACACTCGACACCGCCAATGAGTTATTTCTTGAGAACACCGAAATATCGGGGTTGTCTGTTGTATAGTCGAAGGTGAATATGCGACGCACCGCATCAAAATTCGAAGAGATAGCCGCCCGCAAATCCGCTTCATCAATTTGAATGATATTTTTCGTAGCGGGATTATCTGCATCACCGGAAAAATCCGTGAATTTGAGTCCAATATCTGTCAATCGGTCGGGATCGCCACCTGAAATCCCTTCCACGATACCTGCAATCTCAGCATTAATACGCGCTGCAACAGAGCGTAGGGTAGAGCTGGAAGCCAATATCGCCGTATCCTTTGGCTTTCCATTATCATCCAGCTCAGTCTGCTTGGCCAGAAACACCCGAAATTCGTTGTATCTGTTTACAAAACCGGAAATGGCTTCAAACACCTGATCTTTATCTTCTTCTACCTTAACGGTAAGACTGTCACCGATCGCTGTTTTCTGGATCAACTCAAACGACAGGTCTGGCAACACATCATCGAAGCTATTGTTCTGACGTTGAACCGTGGTTGTGCCATCCAGCGTAATCTGGGCATTCACCGCATCTATCTGAGAAGCAAATCCCATGGAGAACACCGCCAGAGACGGCGCATTCAATGTGTAATTCTGGTTTGTCCCTGTATCCATCGTCCGCAGTGACAGTCGGAAATTGCCATTGCTCACTTTGATAATGGAAGCCTCTACATTGCTTTGTTGCTTCACCGCATTAATCTTAGCTACAACCTGATTGAGGGTATCTCCGCCAGACAGCGTCACATTGACCCCGCTGGCACCCAGCGTAAGCGTACCGGGAACAAACGGCATAGCCGCCCCCACCACCGTGGTGTTCTCGTCGGTCACAGAAAAAGTATTCGTTAGCTTAACATTGTAAGTCGCAAGACTATCAACCGTAATACCGATTGATGAAGTGGCGGCTCCGGCTGCCGCAGTCACTTTGATGAAGTTACTGCCCGTTTCGGAGCCACTATGGGAAACAGATGTCATCCGATAAGAAAACGCATCTTTGTCTTCATTGTTAACCCCCGGAGGATTACGCAAGAAATCCGAGATGGACCGGAAGTTATTGAGAATAGTCTTGAGCTCAGCATAGGCATCTGAGCGTGCAGCGTTTTGCTTGATTTTATCCTCAAGCTGCACAGCCGGCAGGCGCTTAGCCGTAGTCAACCCGTCAATCAATCCTTTGGTATCTAATCCAGAAGCAGACCCGGACAATACCGTACGGCCATTTTCCGTGCTGAAACTACCCAGATTAATTGACGTAACCATGTTTGCCTCCGTTTTTTTATCGCAAGACTACTTTTTCAATCTCACCCCCTGAGGGCGCTATGCCTTCAAAGTCATCGTGCCTAATGCACTGGTCCGATGCCGCATATATTGCAACAATTCCGGTTCTGGAATGTAGGTCACCTTGCCATCGCGCAGGCTGGTAATGCGGGTGATGTACTGACCAGAAGCATCCTTGAAGATCGTGAATTTGCTATCACTAACCGCATAAATATCTGTCACTACTGCACGTGCAGCTTGTTCCATATTTTTCATACGGTCTTCTTCCGTTTCCGGCTTCATCGTTTTCTCAGTCGCCTGGATTTTGACTTTTTCATTATCCACCTGAGAGCCACGAGGAACCATTACCTCGTCGCCACGGCCAGTCGGACTAGCCGTATTGGCTGCCTGCTGGGCTACCGCTGGCTTTACAACATTTACGTCCATATAAGTCTCCTTAGTTTATAACCCCTGAAGCAGGGGGACGGACAAGCCGTCCCCCTGAATCATGATTAGAGTAGTTTAAGCAGTGCTTGCGGGATCTGGTTAGCTTGAGCCAACACAGCGATACCTGCCTGCAGTTGCACCTGAGCCGTCGAGAATCTCGTAGACTCAGCAGACACGTCTGTATCCAACAGCACACCGCGAGCAGCGTCCTGATTTTGGATAGAGCTTTGAATGTTTGCCGAAGCAAACCCAAAGCGTGACTGCAGTGCACCCACTTCCGCACGAACGGAAGTCACCACGTCGATCGCAAGATCAATCTGGTCACTCGCAGAGGCAGCATTTTCAGCTGTCAATACGTTAAGCTCCTGACCATTGTACAGGATCTTGGTTGTGACGTTGCCGATCTCAACTTGCAACGTATCGCTCGTGGTAACACCCACCTGGAAGCCCACGGTCTGACCACCTTTGCCAATGCCAAAGGCATCAACGAAAGCACGTTGAACCGCTGACGCATCGGTTGCGGTACTGAACTGAATTGCAGTATCGCCGTTGCGGAAGGTCAACACGTCATTGCCGTCTTCCAAGCTGGTGAAGTAGGTGACAGAGTTCGCACCAAGTTCGCTACCCACGTTGCCATCGGAACGATAGGTCACGCCATTGATTTCAAACTCAATGGTACCATTGTTCGAACCCGTCAGCGGTGCACGGACCACCACATTATCAATGTGTGGATCGCTGAAATCAGCACCATTGAGCGAGAACGATGTACCCGTCAACGAACCAATAATCTGCCCATCACTTAAGATGTCACCAGAAGCATTGTAGCTGGTGAGATCGCGGCTTTGGGTAAATTTAATGGTTGAGAACGCCACATCCAGACGTTTGGCCAAGGTGTTGGCTTCGGACTGGTTGTTGATGCTCACTGCATTTGCCGCACCCTGCAGGTCGATATCGAAATAATCGCCTTCGGTTGAGGTCAAACGAACCGTTGAGTTGACTGAAGCATTCACCGCAGATGCGCTATAAGTACGCTCACCCACCTTGATACTCAGGTTCACATTGTTAGCTGTACCAATATAGTCAGCTTTGAAACCTGAGATCTGACCAATAAAGTCTTTATTGGACGTACCCGTGGTGTTGATACCCGTTGCTGCACCATTACTGAACACACCAGCATTGCTGACGTTCATGTTGGTACCGATGGCATTGTTCGCGCCATCCACAACCGAGTAAGCAGTTGCCAGATCCGATACCGCCAAGGTAGTACCAGAGCTTACAGCCGTAATGATCACAGAGCGACCATCACGACGTGCTTCCGTACGTTGCAGACCGAAGTCATCCGTACCAGCATACTCGTTGTAAGTGCTGACAAAATTGTCCAGCGTTTCTTCCAAGGTTGAACCGATTTGAACCTGAAGGTTCGTGGTCGGAGTAGCCGTGGTGAAGCTGAAGTCAATCGTGTTGGCACCATCACCTGCCAGCGCAGCAATGCTGTTGCCCTGGAATGCAGCCACTACCGCCGTAGAGGTAGTCAGGTTTGCAAAAGACAACTCAATCTGTGCTTTCAGTTGGTTCTGGGTGTTGATAATGCTGTCACCGATCGTCCCGATGCCAGCCACGTCACCACCGGCAAAACCAGTGTTACCAGACCCTTGCAATGCAAAGGTGCTGGCGGTATCGAGCAGGCGACCAGACACCACAAAGTTACCGTTACCGGCAGAATTTGCTTCATCGATCACATAGGATTCACCGGCAACCCCACCCACACGGCTGGTAATTTGCAGCGAGTTACCTACTGCTTTGTAGGTCGCCACAGAAATACGCGTGTCGGTAGAAGCGTTCAGTGCATTCGCCAGATTCTGAACCATTTGAGAAACGCTCAAGGTAGCACCCGTTACGAAATCGGTTGCTGCAGTAGCCACGGTCGTAGCGCTGAAGGTTACCCCGTTCAGAACCACTGAGTCACCTGAAGCTGCAACTGCCGTGTAGCTCAAAGCGCCACTGGCTTGGGTTGCAATATCCGTAGAGTTACCCAGAACCGTTTTATCAAAGAGCGAACCATCCAGCAGCGTCACACCATTGAAGTTGGTTTGTGAAGCCAGACGATCAATCTCTTCGGTCAGGTTTGAGAACTCTTCGTTCAGGAAGCTGCGTTCTGAAGCAGTCAGAGAGCCAGCGCCGGCTTGTACGGCGATCGCTTTTTGACGCTGCAGAATGTCAGTGATCTGACTGAGCGCACCGTCAGCCACCTGCAGAAGGCTTGCGCCTTGTGCCGTGTTAACGAGAGCCATTCTCAGAGTCGTTACGTTCGTACGCAGCGAAGTACCGGCAGACATTGCCGCTACGTCATCTGCTGCACGCACGATGCGGTTACCACTGGACAAACGCGCAATGGATGATGACGACATGTCTGACGCCATACCAATGTTCGACTGCGCAGAGTACGCCGCGATGTTAGTATTAATGGAATTTAGAGCCATGATTAATCTCCTACTTGGATGTTAGTATGCGAGCTACTTGCTCATCAAAAAAATGCTTCTCACTACGGAGCCGCACCTTCGCATCATACCTATTAAACGTTAAAGAAACGTTAATGCGCATGACACTGTAAATGATCGAGCAAAGAGCCGTCTTGCTGACAATGGCTTTCAGAAAGTCGTACTACTTGCACGATCGGGTGGAAACCCTCCCTGCGAGCATAGAACCACAACCACTCCGAAATGTCACGAAAAAAATGCACTACAGAACACCCCAAAAATACTCACAAGTAATTCATAACCAACGAAAAATTATCCACAGGCTTGCGGTACCAAAAGTCTCAATCCAACAGGTGAACTAGAAGGTCACGAGATGTTGAATTTCATACTTATTGTTGTGGAATACATACTGTGTGGCGACCCGTCGCAGCGTGCTGATAAAAATCGGCGCACGCGCATTCACCGACAACTTAACCCCATTAGACTGACGATGCACCGTTACCACCAACAATAAAGCCACATCATTTTCGGGAATCTCGAGATCCTTGCATCCAACCAGAATATCCGCCTTGTCGATAATGGAATTCTCTACCGGAACCGGCAGACAAATGAACGACAATTCCAGATCATCTAACGACTGTAACAACTTAAAACGCTTCAGTTTCTCGCTGGGAAATTCTGTCAGGCAATATTCAAACTTGTCGGGAAGTCCCAACATTCCATTTGGGAACACAATCGGACTTTTGCGATTGATTTTCACTTTACCAAATCGCGTATCGATGACTTCGACGTCCGTCCTCTTATCTTCAGGCATCTGTGGTGGTACCACCGCAGTTCCACTTCCCGTCATCAACATCTCCTGCTTGTTCATATCGCCCTCCTTAAAGCGTATGTAAGCCGCAAGTGCATCAAGGTGCCTTGATGCTTAAGGAAGCAAAGGGACACTCTATCCCTCACCCACCCTTCTTGCAACAAACTTAGATCAAATTTTACCATTTGCTTAGCCCAGTTTATGTTATAAGAAATCAACCAATCTCAGTCGGTTCACAGTAGAGAAAGCCTGAAACGACGCCTGCAAAACCGCCTGATCCATGGCTAGCTTCGACGATGCTGCCAAGACGTCCGTTTTTGAGACAGACTCGGTTACCCCCTGCCAGTAAAGCTGTAGTTGTTTGTGGCGATCGTTAACGTTCCTCATAAGCAAGACATTCGTGTTGGTTTCTGCCTGAACCGCCGTAACGTCTTTAATCCCTTCCTGAATCATATCAATGGCTTTAACCAGCATATCGTCGCTTTCATTTGCGTCCGGTTCTGCATGCGCTGCCAACGCCAATGCGGCGGCACCAAACAAACGCTGGAACCCCACATGGTCAGCCCTCACATCTATCGAAATCAACGTATTCTCATCCACTCTGGCCTGAGAATCCTCTGCAGCCCCCTGATAGTAATTAGCATCCAGCTCACCTACCGTGACGGGAGCAGGAACGTCCGGATCCACCACCACCGGATTAATATTGGTACGCGTACCACCAAAAATATACCGTCCATCAAATGTGGTATTGAGTTCGCGCGCCAGAGATCGGATCTGGCTGCGGATCTGCACATCAAAAGCAATATCATCTTCCAATGCCGGGTTACGACGAAGCACCATCAGATTGTTCATGTCCTGCGCAATCTTGATGATCTGATCCAGCGCCACATTGGTGGTTTCTGCTCGCGAAATATTAACGGAGTTGTTCTGTTCGTACATGCGGGATTTTGATATCTTCGACTCCAGCTGTACAAACTGCTCTACTTCCCCATTCAATCCCTTGAAAGTTTCAGATTTCAATCCACTGGAAATCTGTGCCTGTACATTAAACAAAGACTCCTGCGTACGACTCACATCACGCATGGTGGTGGTGAAAATAGAGAAGGTACTGATACGTCCGATTGGCATAGTTAAAACCTTTCACTTTCCTTCACATTAGAACGCTTCCAAAAGCGCCTTAAACAATTGATCAGTTACGCTGATAATTCGGGCCGATGCTGCGTAGGCATTCTGATAAATCACCGTGTTGGCCAGCTCTTCATCCATATTCACGCCTTTGTAGGAATCCGCTCGTTTGCTAAAACCGTCCAACAAGCTTTGGCTATCTTTGTATACCGTCTCCGCACTGGCAGAAACGGAGGATAAATTGCCCAGCACCTGAGACGTGTAACCATTGAATGACAATTGAACCTCAGGTAATCCGCCTGCCGGATCAAATGTCAGGCTTTGCAGCGCCAAGTCGGCCATACGCTGAACAATGGTGTTGTCGCCTTTATTAATTTCGTAAGTATATAACACCTGTCCGGTGGCGCTGGCGCGCTGATGTGACAAAGAAAGATTACCCGTGCTTACACGGCTTGGGTCGTTCAATATGTGATCAGAAACAGCAAAGCTAATCGCGCTGTTTTTAAGCGTATCACCCGTCTGACTTGGTTCGTTCACCTTAAAGAAGTTGTTCAAATCGAAAAAGTGAGAAAACCCTCTATTAGTTCCATCCCTGTGGGGCGGATAAGTAATGGAGCCCATCTGTTTGCTATCGAGCTCATCGATAGAGAAACCAAATTTTTCTCCATCAACGGTAATGCCCTCAATGCGCAAATAACCTTCCTGATCGCCATACGTCCCGTTAGTGCGCTGCAGTTCATGCCCATCTTCATCCACCATGTATGCACGCAGATACTGCTGCGGCGTTTCTGGGAATACCAGCTTCGCACCGGTGGAAACAGCCGTCACATCGTAACGCTGATTCAAGATACTTTCTGCGCGGTTATAGATACGATAAGTCAGGTCCGCAAAAGTGGGGCGATTCCCGTCATTAGCATTAACCGCAACGGTGATGGTAATATCATAGTAGGCTGAAGTCGCATTGCCGCCTGGCCCACCCAATGTTGCTGTAATCAACCCATTGTCACGTGAACGCTTCTTCTCGCCTGCTTCAATTTCATCATAGCGCGGCAACGCGTCCAACGTTCCATAACCGCCTTCAACAACTGTCGTTGTTGCGGCTGTTGGAATCTCTATTGTGAAACTCCGGGTATTCGGAATTCCCTTCACTTTAAAGAATCCCACCATATCTGAATTAGGCACAGAACCGCCGCCAAGCGTTAACGGTAACCCACCCGGATCTTCCAAATAGACCCACTGATCAATGGCAAAGTTGTGATCCTGCGTCGTATTAATCACCACCAGATTGCTACCCGCCGTAAACGAGTATGTATTGGTTGGATCAATCGTAATACGCGGCATCGTATCGCTGACATTCGTGATGTTAGCGCCAGTATCATCCAACACGCGAACATTTGTCACCCAGGTCTCAGAATCTGCGTTAGAAATATTCTCGGCGTCCAGATCGAAAGAAAAGGTTGGCACGGCGGCATTTGGCAACCGGATATTGTCTGAAACGATCTGAATATTATTCAAATTCGCTACTTCTGCTTTCCAAGGAGGTGCATTGAAGTGGTTGTTAATTTCATTGATAATCGTTTCAATCGTTGGCACACCCGCACCAAGCCCACCGTCAAGCGTCGCCAGATCTAGCAGCAATGGCCGATATCCAGTATAACTTTCATCCAGATACGTCGAAGCCGCCGGCGTACCATCTGCGTTAAGAGCGCCAATGCGAATACTACCCGTCCAATCATAAGCATCCTGTGCCCCAACCAACCGCTGACCTGTCAGCTCTGTTGGGGGCGGAAAACCCGTACCGCTATTGTGTATCGCGTTCACCCGATCGCGCAGATTCGAAGCCAGCATATCCAGCTGGTCTAGCACCGAAGGAATGAGTTGATCGCGCAATTCTTTCAGCGCCTTCAGGCCACCTCCGGTAAGAACGGTCGTCACTTCATCACCAACACCACCGGAAATTAGTGTACGTACAACCCCTGTGTCGTGACCAAATTCATTAATGCCGTGCACTGTAATCGGAGATAGCGACACACTGTGAACGAAATCACCAATGCCTTTGGCCTGTGTGTAACGCAACTCATGAGGGATATCGTCCACCAGCGAAATACCGTTACCAGTAGATACGCTGACACGGCCATCTTCCATGTAATACATCTGCAAATCGAGATAGTCCGAAAGTTTTTTGAGCACCTTATCACGCTCATCAAACAAAGAAGCCTTAGATGAATTGGTCGCCTCTGCCCGTGTAATAGAATGATTAATGTCATCCAAATGCATGATCTCGTCGTTGATCACCGTAATCGCCTCAGACATTTCCTGATCCGCACGAAAACGCAACTCCTCCAGACTGGTAGCTAAGCTTGATGTCTCCTTAGCGAGCGCATCGGCTGTGCTGACCACAGTCTGACGAAACGACGCCAAATCCGGCGTGCCCGCAAGACTCTGCAATGCGTTGAAGAAATTATCGACATATTGATCAATGCTGTTACTTGACCCAGGCTCTCCCAGTAACACTTGAATTCTTGAATAAAATTCATTGATACGTGCGTTATAACCCACGTTGGTTGTATGCTGCTGCACCGCCGCTTCCAAATACTGATCTACTTTGCGCGCAATAGTGTCAATCTGAACACCAGAAGCAATGCCCCCCACCACACGGGCAGACTGCTCGACATACTGGCGCGAATATCCTTCCGTATTGGCATTGGCAATGTTGTTGGAAACCGTGCCCAACGCCGTTTGGTTGGCCAACAACCCACTCAGTGCATTATTTAGTGCTAGCGTTAGACTCATATGCCTCTAGACCCGCTGATTTAAAGTGAGAGAAATCGACTCAGCCGCATGCGTGTTAGCTGTTCCTTTGTGGTCATACATGTCATTCTTGGCTGACTCGCACACCACTTCGCTGATTGCCTCGATGATCTTCTGGTTCACCAATCGCGCCGTATTCAGCCGCGTATAATTCTCATTGAGAATCTCATCAAACAGCGTAATGACTTGATAGAGATCCTCACGCTGCTCATCCGATATTTCATCCAGCAGCTCGGGTTCCTTGTTGAGTTGCTTCTTGATAGACTCCAGCGCATTGGTCAGGCGTATTTTCTCATCTTGCAGCTCTGTAATTCGTGAGATCTTCATCTCTGCCAGCAAATCCGCTTCTCGAGCAAGAACCTGAGCCAGCCTAGCCGTCAACATGATCAACTCTGATGCGCAGCGTTCTGCTTCTGACATTTCATCGGCAATGGCTTCCGCTACAACAGACTCCTGCTCTTTGCTTCCTTTAAATAGACGAATAGACATCACTCTACCTCCTGCATTCTCAGCATTTCGCGCTTCACGTGGTTGGCAACACCAATGCCGCCAGCTCGTGACAAGCTTTTTCCGTACTCTTCAACCAGCATGGATTTGTAAATATCATCCGCACTGCCTTCTTCTGATCCCATCGGGTTCAGGTCAATCTCACTGAACATCTGCTCCAGCATCTGAGACAGAAACACCGCTTCAAATTCTTTTGCGGTCTCATCAATTTTGGCCGCATTATTCGCATCCGATTTGCCCGCCCGCCGAGCTTTGGCAATTTCCGCAAGCTTATTGGTCTGGTTTTGAATCAGCACGTCACTTACTCCACTTCTGACTGTTGCTACATCCACGTCTTATGCTCCAGAACCTGTGTAATCTTTTCTTGTTTACCGAGTTTCTATATCCGCCTGTAACGCACCGGCGGCTTTAATCGTTTGTAAAATGGTAATCATGTCGCGAGGCCCTACTCCCAGAGAATTGAGTCCTTTGACCAAATCTTTGAGTGTTGCCGCACCGTTTAACATCGCCATCTTACTGGTATTATTTTCTTCCACTTTAATGTCAGTACGCGGCACCACTACCGTTTCTGCCCCTGCGGGTGCAAACGGATTGGGCTGCGACACCTGAGGCGTCTCTTCTACTTTCACCACCAGATTACCCTGCGCAACGGCAACGGTATCGATGCGGACATTCTCACCCATCACAATCGTGCCAGTGGCCTCATCAATCACAATTTTGGCAGGCTGATCTGTTGCAACATTGAGTTTTTCCACATCGGCCAACAAGCCCACCACATCTCCTTTGTAAGAAGCAGGAACATCCATCAGCACGGTTCCTGGATCTTCCACCCGAGCAGTAGACGGACCAATCTGACGATTAATCGCACGCGCAATGCTGTGTGCCGTACTGATATCGGGGTTACGCAAGCCCATACGCAGCGTGCTCAGGTCGTTAAGCACAAACCCGATCTCACGCTCAATAATCGCACCATTGGCAATAAAACCGTTCGTAGGTACACCTTTGGTTACCGTTGAACCGGAGTTGCCAGATGCCGTGTAGCCGCCAATCGTCACCGGCCCCTGCGCTACCGCATACACATTCCCATCTGCACCATACAGCGGTGTTGCCAGTAACGTGCCACCCAGCAAGCTTTTCGCATCACCCATAGCACTGATGTTAATATCCAGTGCACCGCCTGAACGCGCAAAGGCAGGAAGCCGCGCTGTCACGGTCACTGCCGCCACATTCTTGGATTTTAACTCCGTACCGCGCGTATTCACCCCTTGGCGCTCCAAAAACGCCACCAGGCTTTGCTCGGTAAACTTATTATCTTTCAGCTTATCGCCGGTGCCATTCAACCCAACAACCAGCCCGTAGCCCATCAATACGTTCTCGCGTATGCCCTGAAATGCCACAATATCCTTGATTCTTGCCGCTTCGGCGCTGGTCACAAACACCGACATCATCATAGCAAGCAACATCACCCGAGCACTAACTTGCGCCCGTGTTGATAGTCGTTTAAAGCTCGATGTCCTGTTCATGGTTAAGCACTCTTTCCAGACACTATTCCGGTTCACACGATGCGAATATCGTGCCAAGTGGGTCAGAGCACCGTGAATTGAGCGAATTCATAGCGTTGGCCAGTGTATCCCCTTCAAGGACAATCAATATCCTGTCATTTCTGATAACGTTTCAGGTTGCTCAGGGAAGTTTTTTCCTAGCGGTTTTTTTGCCTGATGCAAAAACGACTGAGCATTTGCACTCCACCATTAAAGGCAGTATATTGTGGCATTGAACAGTGGTTCGAAATTGATGAACTTACGGCTAACGATTCGGCATGGTTAAAATAGACCCCCTTGGCACAACAGCCAACACCCAAAGATCTGCACCGGCAAAACGTAAAAAGGAGGTTGGCTCCACTGCGTTTTCTGGCATCCTTTCGTCCGCAAAACAGGTGGATGGTCCTGCGGATTTGCCACCGGCTGCAGAAGCCGTTCCGCTCAGCAACGTCACCATGATGTTGTCTTTGCAGGAAGTGTCCGATGATGAAATTGCCACTAAAAAAGCGCTCAAACATGGTCAGGTCACACTGGATCTGCTGGAAGAATTCCGCCACGGTCTTTTGATGGGACAATTTTCTGAAAGCTCCATTAAGCAACTGGAACAGCTTGTGAATAATCAGCGCCAACCAACCAATTCACCTAAGCTGAATGCGATTTTGGATGACATTGAACTGCGCGCTGCGGTGGAACTCGCCAAGATTGAGGTCGCCAAAGCCAAGCGCGACGCATAACCCATCCTTGGTTTGCCTTTCTCAAACATCAGAGATTCCAGCCTGCTAGCGTCAGGAATCTATGTGGAATAAGGGGTTTTTTAACTTGCAATCGACCGGCTATTCCCCTATCAGAAACGATGTTTTTTTAACTCAGAGTAACGCTTGGTATAAGGATTACACATTATGGCAGCTGCAAATGCTAAAAAAACAGCCAAGAAACCCGTTAAACTTCCTGCCGGATACAAGCCGTCGCTCAAAGAAGACTATATGAATGAGATGCAGCTTGAATATTTCAAGCAGAAACTGCTCGCCTGGCGCCAGGAATTGCTGGACGAATCCCGCGAGACGCTGGAGCATCTGAAAGAAGAAAATTGGCATGAGGCAGACATTGCTGACCGCGCCTCCATCGAAACCGAGGCTGGCGTTGAATTGCGCACCCGCAATCGCTACCTCAAGCTGATCTCCAAAATTGATGCGGCGCTGCGCCGCATTGACACCGGAGATTATGGCTACTGCGAAGAAACGGGTGATCCCATTGGTATCAAACGTCTGGAAGCGCGCCCGATTGCCACGCTTTCCATTGAAGCGCAGGAGCGTCATGAAAAGATGGAAAAACAATACTCTGACGATGATTGATCCTCTTTTCTGCCCACGCATTCATTCTTTGGCGACCTTACAGAAAAGATAAATTTTCTAGTAACTTATCCTCAGGCATTAACGATTTATTTACATTCCCATGATACCATCACGGGAACGGTTGGCGCATAGCCAATAACGGGTAAATAGCCCTGATCGGGAAGTAATTGATAAAACTGAAAAGCTACGAGTTTTGGCAACACTGCCGGAAGAAGGAATCACAAAACCAGCGTCTGGCCAAGCGGTTGCGCTTGGAAGTGGCTGGATATTTGAGTATAATGGGTAAACACCAAGGAGATATTGGTTGCTGTGATATTACCTAACTCCATAACGCTCAGACCTGGTGATAGTGGCGATTATGTGACCGAGCTCCAGCGGAGACTGGCTCAGCGCGACCTCCTGTCTGATATGGATATCACAGGCTTCTATGATGCCACCACCACGCGGGCAATCAAAACCTTTCAATCCGCGAACGGCCTTAAGGTCGATGGTATTGCCGGTCCCGAAACACTGCGATTATTAATCAGTATTGGCGGTGAAGAAGATTCAAGTTCTGAGTTCTTTGATGAGAATGCCGAAGCGCAGGAGCGCACCCAGGGTCTGGATCGCTACGATGAAATCGTGTATTTGCGCGAAGTTCTGGACGATCGCGATATTGAAGTCGCCGTCGACGCGCATACACAGCATGTTATTGCGGAACACCTCATTACCGAATCATTGGCCAAAGATGCCATCAAGGCAGTCGATTTAACCGAAGAGTCCATTCGCAAAAATCGTGAAGCCGAGCTGCAACGTGGTCAAGAGCAGGAAATGGCCAAAAAGCAGGATCGTGCTGCGGCTGCAAGCACACAGCTGGAAATTAATCAACAGCACATGAAAGCGGAAACGCTGGGCGAAGCGCTGAAGAAAGACGAAAAAGCGCTGGAAGACGAGAAGCAGCACACCAAAGGCAAAGATAAAGATCAAGGACACGAGCTACAACGTAAAGCTGAACAAGAAACCTTGGTTAAGCAGGAAACTGCAAAATTACAGGACACGCAACGCTCTGAAGCGCAAGAGCAGGAACAACGCCAAGGACAAGAGCAAACCAGGCAGAAGGATGCTCAACAACAGCATCAGCAACAACGTGAAACAGACTCTCGTGAACAGACGCAGCGCGCAGCCGCAGCCCAGAATTTAACACCAAGCGGCCGCGAGCGTATTCCGCTGGACCCCAATATTCAATATTTTGAAACGCACCTTTCCGCTTCTTCACGACTGGAAACGCATGCTGAAGGCGAGAAGCTCTATGCGCGTGGCGTTCGCGAGGCCATTATGCCTCCGGGAATGCAGTTGGGCGATCTGGTGCCAAGTCAAACGCCAAATCTGGCGCAGCGTCAGCAAATCGGCATCGGCATGTAGCGCTAGCCGCGCAACACCAGCGCACTCCACCCCTCTTTATGCCACCGCTTCACCACTTGCATACCCAACGCATGATGCATCGCCAGCACCCGTTTTTCCTGCGTTTGCAGCAATCCGGACAGGATTACAAATCCGCCGGGTTGCAAATGCTTGCGTAAATCCTTCGCCATCAAAATGAGCGGTTTAGCAAGAATATTAGCGATCACCAGATCATACTTACCTGCAACATGACGGGACCGATAGCCCGCGCTTTGAGCGGCACGCACCTTTGGTGCCACCTTATTCTGCACCAGATTACGGCGCGCCACCCTGACGGCAACAGGGTCGAGATCAACGGCCATTACCTCCTGCGCGGGCCATAATTTTGCTGCAGCAATCGCCAGAATTCCCGTACCCGTTCCCATGTCTAAGATGCGATCAAAATGATGCCGCCGCTGCAACCATTCCAGCGCCGCCATGCAGCTTGACGTGGTTCCGTGTTCGCCCGTACCAAAGGCTGCCCCCGCATCCATCACAATGGCAATCTTATGGGCAGGCGGAGACTCCTGTATATGCGTCCCATAAATATAGAACCGGCCAAAATTCATGGGCTTGAAACTTGCCTGCACTTCGCTGACCCAGTCCCGTTCTTCCAGCGCGACAATGATGGGTTCTGGAAACGCCTCACCATGCAGCGATTGCAGAATGGTTAAACGCCGCGCCATATCTTCGGATAAATCACCATCTACCAGCAACCGCGTTTCCCAAATCCCTGCTTTTTTATCCATAATGGTGCTGGATTGCGAAATGGAAACATCATCAAATGCGCTTTCAATAATAGGCACCTGATGCGCTGGCAGCGTGAAAATTATTTCCATCGGACGAGCGGGTTGAGCAAACGGATTTGCCAGTTGTTGCGCCGACATCATGCTATCATCTCCAACCATTGATCTTCCGTGAGCACCGTTACTCCAAGCTCCATAGCCTTTTTCAGCTTGGAGCCTGCATCCTCACCCGCAATCACAAAATCGGTTTTGGATGACACGGATCCGGCTACCTTTGCACCCAGCGCTTCTGCCTTTGCCTTTGCCTCATGCCGCGTCATACGGGTCAGCGTTCCCGTAAACACGACAGTTTTACCGCTCACCGGCGTTTGCAATTCAATGGGGGCTGGAGCCGTAATATCCAAATGCTGTACCAATTGCTGCAACATCACCTCCTGCTGCGGCGCCGACACAAACGCCGTCAATGTTCCAGCCACCACACTCCCAATCCCATCAATAGATAGCAAGTCCTGCAACGCGCTTTCATCGTGGTTTGCTGCGGCAACCATTGCAGCATGCCATGCAGCATAGGAGCCATAATGCCGTGCCAAGAGTTTGGCCGTTTCGGTGCCAATATGGCGTATGCCCAGCGCATAGATCAACCGCGCCAGCGGTACACGTCGCGCTTTCTCAATCGACTCAAACAGATTCCGCGCCGATTGCTCACCCCATCCCTTCTGATTGCGCAGCGGCGTCAGGCTTGCCGCATCGCGCTGCTGCAGGGTAAAAATATCTGCCGGCGTCTTGATAACTCCGCTCTCCCAAAAATTTTCGATCTGTTTTGCACCCAGCCCTTCAATGTCAAAGGCATCTTTGGCCACAAAATGTTTCAGACGCTGGGTCGCCTGCGCCGAACAGATCAACCCGCCGCAGCAACGACGCACCGCCTCTCCCTCTTCGCGCACCGCTGGACTCTGACATACCGAACATTCACTAGGAAAATCAAATGGAACCGAGATGATTGGACGCCCATTCAATTCCACCCGTACCACCTGAGGAATCACATCACCCGCACGTTGAATTACCACAAGATCGCCCACACGAATATCTTTGCGCGCAATCTCATCTTCATTATGCAACGTCGCGTTGGAGACTAACACGCCTCCCACATTCACCGGCGTCAGCCGTGCCACGGGCGTTAAGGCGCCGGTGCGGCCCACCTGAATATCAATGGCTTCAATGCGGGTCATGGCCTGCTCTGCTGGAAATTTATGCGCAATCGCCCAGCGCGGTGCACGCGCCACTTTGCCCAGACGCTCCTGCCAATCCAGCCGGTTCACTTTATAGACCACCCCGTCAATGTCGTAGGGCAGCTGACCACGTTCCTCGCCAATCTTATGATAATAAGCCATAATATCCTGCTGTTGATGACACAATGTCATCAGCGGATTAGTATTGAATCCCAAAGCGGAGAGACGCTGCACGGCCTGCATCTGATATTCCGCCAGCGGTTCACTCACCTCTCCCCAACCATAGACAAAATAGCTGAGCCTTCGCTGCGCGGTGATTGCCGGATCGAGCTGACGTAGCGATCCCGCTGCTGCATTGCGCGGATTGGCAAAGCGCTTCTGGCCTTTACTATCCTGCTGTGCATTCAGCGCCTCAAAATCGCGCTTATCCATATAGACTTCGCCACGCACTTCAAGAACACTCATTATCTTATTGTTATTTTTAATTATGCCGTTTTCCTCAACACTGGATCCCAGAATTTTCTTTGAAAAATCAAGCGTCGTTGGAAAATTCGCAATGGTCTTCATATTTTCGGTAACCGCTTCACCTACCTCACCATCTCCTCGCGTGGCCGCATAGACCAGCACCCCATTTTCATAGCGGGCAGAAAAGGACAAGCCATCAATTTTCGGTTCCGCGGCAAGGGTTATCGTTTCTTCTTCACCCAGATTCAGAAACCGTCGTACCCGATCCAGAAAATCGGCCACGTCATCTTCCGTGAATGCGTTCTGTAAAGACAGCATGGGAACGGTGTGTTGTATTTTTCCAAACTCCTGCTGAGAGGCAAATCCGACTTTCTGGGTGGGGCTATCCGCCGTTACTAGTTCTGGAAATTGCAACTCAAGTGCTTCCAGTTGCCGGCGCAACTGATCATACTCGGCATCTGATATTTCCGGATTATCTTTTTGATAGTAAAGAAGATCGTGATGCCGAATGAGGCCGGACAACCGGGCATGTTCGGCCCTTGCTTCCAGCGGAGTCAGGCCTGATACATCCGTTGTGATATTCATAACAGGGGTCAGCTGGCTGCTTCCATCAGCCGCCGCGCCGCTCCACGCGCTTCTTCTGTCACTTCTGCCCCAGCCAGCATTCTCGCCAGCTCTTCTTTCCGCTCCGCAACTGTCAATTCACGCACCGACGTTTCCGTTGCGCCACCTTTCACCCGCTTTTCGATATAGAGATGATGTGTCCCACGCGCCGCCACCTGAGGTAAGTGCGTTACCACCAGCACCTGACTGCTATCAGACAGCAAGGCCAACCTCGCGCCAATCGCATCCGCCACCGCACCGCCAGTCCCCGTATCAATTTCATCGAAGATCAGGGTCGATGCCGATTTTAAACTCGACAGCACCACTTTCAGCGCCAACATAAAGCGTGATAACTCACCACCCGATGCAATTTTGTGCAACGGTGCATAAGCTTGGCCGGTATTGGTAGACACTTCAAAACGAATCGCATCCGTGCCGCGCTCTGACCAATCCTGCTCGTGCAACTCCTCCTGCACCACGCGGAAACGGCAGCGATCCATCTTAAGCGGAGCCAGCTCTTTCATCAGGGCACGCTGCAGGCGCTGCGCCGCATGGGCACGTGCATCTGAGATAACCTGCGCCGCTTCCAGATATTCCTGCCGCGCTTGCGCCACCTGCGATTCCAGCCCGGACACCGTATATTGCTGATTGTCGATCATGCTCAGCTTCTCTTCCACATCCATCAGCAATTCCGGCAATTCATCGACGGTGCAGTTATATTTACGCGCCGCCCCTTTCAGCGAAAAGAGCCGCTCTTCAATCTCCTCAAGCCGCTGTGGATCATAGTCTGCATGACCGGCAATGGCTTCCAACTGAGACACGGCTTCTTGGACTTCCAGCTGTGCACGCTCCAGCGCGTCTACAATGGGCGAAAAGCGGCTGGCAATCTGCAAGGTAGAGCGGGAAAGCACGCGCTGCGCGCTATGCAGCGCCGCCTGAACCGATACGGATCCTTCCAGCTCACGAATCGCATCTTTAATGGTTTCCGAGAGTTTTTCTCCCTGCATCATGGTGGCGCGAATATCTGAAAGTTCGGATTCTTCGCCTACTTCCGGGCGCAAATCCCTCAGCTCGCGGCGCATATGTTCAATATAGTCTTTCTCGCGTTGCGACTCAGAAATCCGCTCCACAATCGCTGTCAGTTCACGACGCATTGCGTGCCAGTTGCGATACGCATCCACCACGTCTGCCCGCTGCTCTTCGAGGCGGCCATATTCATCAAGCAAATCGATATGCGTGCCCACATCCAGTAACCCTCGCTGATCATGCTGGCCATGCACCTCCACCAGCGTTTCTCCGATGCGCTTGAGTGCCGACACGCTAACCGGCTGATCATTGACAAAACAACGGGTTTTTCCGTCAGATGACAAGGTGCGCCGTATAATCAGCGTATCTTCAAATTCTAACCCAAGCTCACGCAACGTCACCCGCGTCTCAGCCGAATCCTGAATCGAAAACTCTGCACTGACACTCGCCGTTTTCTGGCCCTGGCGAATCAATGCCTGATCGCCTCTTCCCCCCAGCACCAACCCCAGCGCATCCAGCAAAATGGATTTGCCGGCACCCGTTTCACCCGTCAATACGCACAATCCCTCATCGAACGTCAGTTCGCAAGATTGGATTAACACAATGTTCTGTATAGATAAGTGCTGCAGCATAGGGTTAATTAGTCGTTAACATTTCTAGTGATAACGTAAAAAAAACTGCCTGTCACCCTTGATTCACGACTTATAAAGAGGGAATCGCGCGCTCAAAAAAGCCTTCCGGTTTATCTTTTTTCTCAGGGTGTACATCACCATGGAGCATAGCATAGCTATACTGGTACCATTCACTACCAGGATAGTTGTATCCCAGTACCGCCGCGTATTTTTTGGCTTCTTCTTTTACCCCAAGGCTCAGATAAGTTTCCACCAGCCGGTGCAAGGCTTCAGGCACATGGCTGGTATTCTGATAATGATCCACTACAAATTTGAAACGATTCACCGCTGCCAGAAACTCTTCGCGCTGCTGATAGTAGCGCCCAATCTGCATCTCTTTGCCTGCCAGATGGTCTTCGGTTAGATCGAGTTTTAACTTGGCATCGCGTGCATAATCGGTATTCGGGTAACGCGAAACCACATCCTTCAGCGATTGGCGCGCATCTTCGGTCATTTTCTGATCACGCCCCACATCCGTGATTTGATCATAGAAAGTCAGTGCCCGCAGATAATAGGCATACGGTGTGCTGGGATTATTGGGATGCAGCTTTACAAACCGCTCCAGAATCGCTTGTGCACCAGAAAAATTCTGATCGCGATACGACGCATATGCCGCCATCACCTGCGCACGCGTCGCCCAATCGGAATAGGGATGCTGGCGTTCCACCTCTTCAAACTCTTCGGATGCCTTCTTATAATTTCTCGCTGCCAGACTATCCGCCGCGCGGTTATACAACACATCCACCGCCTCAAGTTTGGTGCTGTCCTCGTCTTTTGATTTCGTGTCTGACTGGCTGCAGCCTGTAATGAGCCACCAGACCAAGGCGCACGCCACCACAATCAGAAATCGTGACCACCAACCAACCATGCGTTCTCCTTGTGTCTGCACGTCATTCACACTGATTCTTAGCCGATTTTTGCAAAAAATGTAAAATCTATATTGTGTTTTATTCCCTCACATCCTAAACAGCGCAGCATGAGCTATCGCATTTCAGAATTAACCTCACCGGAAGCCTTCGAATCCATTTACCCGCTGATTCGATTACTCAATCCGGATATGAGTCATGCCCGCTTCAAGGAACTGCTGGCGATTTTACTCCATCATGGCTATCGCTGCGCGGTGGCTTATGCACAGGATGACACCATGGCAGGGTTGTGCGGATTCTGGATTGCACCGCGTTTCTACGGCGGAAAAATCATTCAGCCGGATAATCTGATTGTAGACGACGCACACCGCGGTGCCGGTCTTGGCACCCAATTGCTGCACTGGATTGAGGCGCTTGGTCGTAAAGAAGGCTGCGATATGGCGGTGCTCGACACCTACACGCATAATGTCAAATCACACAAGCTCTATCACCGCGAAGGTTACCACATCCTCGGCTACCATTTTGCAAAAAAACTCTGATTAAGGACGGCTACACTGCCGCCATGGCCACCGGTTGCTGTATGCGTGGCGCGGCCACCAGCGGTTGCGGATGGATGATGCGATAATTCCGGCTATCAGAAAACAACTCACGCATCAGCAGGTTATTAATGCAATGCCCCGGGCGGAAGGTGGTCACTTCGCCACGGATAAATGCGCCAGCAAGGAAATAGTCACCCACACAATCCAGCGCTTTATGGCGCACAAATTCATCACTGTAACGTAGCCCTTCTTCATTCAAAATTTCCTGCTCGCCCAGCACAATCGCATTGTTCAGCGATCCACCGCGAGCCAGCCCGATGCTGCGCAGTTTTTCTACATCCTTGGCAAACCCGAAAGTGCGCGCACGGCACAGTGCCTGACGGAAGCTGGTGTCTGCAAAATCATACACCGCATGCTGCGTACCAATTTTATCGTGATCAAACTGAATGGTAACATCCAGACTGAAATGGTCCGACGGGGCAATCACGGCGGTCGATCCCTGGTCCTCTACTGCAACCAGACGCGTCACTTCGATAATACGGCGCGGCGCTTCCAGATACTCAACGCCCGCACATTCAATCAGAAACACAAAAGGCTCCGAGCTGCCATCCATAATCGGAATTTCTGGTCCTTCCAGTTCAATCAGGCAATTATCAACCCCTTGGCCCCACAATGCCGCCATCAGATGTTCGACGGTCATGACCTTGGTGCCATATTCATTGCAGATGGTGGTTCCCAGTTTGGTATCGCACACACGATCATAGTGTGCCGGCACATAAGCGGCCGCACCCTTCACATCCAGACGCTTGAACACCACGCCCGTATCGACCTGCGCCGGATGCAACGTCATCGACACTTGCGCGCCGCTATGCAGCGCAATGCCTGTGCAGGTGACCGAATGCTGGAGGGTGGTTTGATTCTCTGACACGACGATGCTTTCTCTTTTTCTATTTGTTATCAACACACTAACGGGGAAACCCCTAAAAACACACACAGTTCATTTTGCACTGCATCTTAAGCTGCAATCTATGAGGCCACCCCCCGGATTGCAAATCACATATTGTTACAGTCTGTTACAACGCTGGAATATCACAAGAATGTCATCCTAACATCCGTCGCCTTAGGCTAGAATGTTACCAATGCACCGATCAGGAGTAGTTATGCCAAAAAAATCAGATATTGCAAAGGCTTTACGCGCAGAAACCCTTGCTCATCTCAACACCATGCGCGCCGACTGGGATGACCCAAAAGGCGCCTTCAAGGAACAGGCGGAGATCGAATTCTCAGAACGATTCATGAAAGCCCTGCATGACAAAGGGCTCCATAGCTGGGTTGATGATGCGCCAAACGGTATGCAGATTGACCCCGAATTGTTAGGAGACGATACGTTTGATTTGGGACTCACCATGCTGCAAAACATCGTGATCGAAGAAAAAACCACACGGCATGGCACACCTTATCCGGATAACCAGGCAATAGACTTGTTTTGGGATAAAGTCCGCCGCACTGAACACGGTGTTCACACGGCTAAGCACCAATCAAGACAGGCGACAGACGGCCTGCCCACTCCGGGAAGAACGCATTAGAACTGGTTATTGTCGTCTTTCTTAATTCGCTTGGCGCCTAAGAAACGCCGGAATATCCAGCGCCTCCTCATATTCTTCTGCGAATAGTGGCGCAGGAGATTCCTTCACTGCCGTGCGAGGAGCCGCGGTCTGTGCCATTTGCTCTCTGGGATTCGATGCCGGCGTTTCATCCTGACGAGAAGACAAGGCCTTGCCTACTCCTGCTATCTTCTGGAACAGTTTGAAGCTGGCGCTTGCCGTTTGTTCGCTGACCAGAAAATCCCCCATATCCTCTTCGTGAGCCACCTCCTCCGGTTGGCTTACAAAGCGTGGACGCTCCAGCGGCTGCTCTGCCTTGGGGCTGATAAAGAATTTATTGTCCACCTGTTCGCGCACTTCACCCAGTTTGAATGGTTTGCGCAGTTGCTCTTCTGGCTCATCAATGGAAAGCAGGCCCTGCGGCTCTTCTGGCGCGCGGCTGACCATCGGACGCGGCGCTTGCATGGCAGGCTTTTCCGTTTCAACGACGGATGTCCCACGCTTTTGACGCTCATTAGCCGCACGGATCAAATCAATCGCAGAGGTGCTACCTGCCTCGCGTACAATTTCCTGCGCAGTGCGCTCACGCTTGGGCTCAGGCAAATAGGACGCTGGCGTACGTGCGGGCGCGGCAGCCTGACGTGGCGGTTCAGCCGGGCGCTGAAACACCGAAGCTTTTTGTGGTTGCGGCATTCCATGCGTCGCTGCCAGATCGATGCCGGTTGCCACGACAGAAACGCGCATCTTACCTTCCATCAGATCGCTGAAAGTCGAACCGAAGATAATATTTGCATCCGGATCCACTTCATTGCGAATGCGATTGGCCGCCTCATCCACTTCATACAGCGTCATATCCGGACCGCCGGTGATATTGATCAGCACGGCACGCGCCCCTTTGAGCGACACTTCATCCAGCAGTGGGTTCGAAATCGCCGCTTCCGACGCTTCAATCGCCCGTTTGTCACCTTTTGCTTCGCCTGTCCCCATCATGGCTTTGCCCATCTCAGACATCACAGCACGAATATCGGCAAAGTCGAGATTCACCAGACCCGGTTTCACCATCAAATCCGTCACCCCGCGCACGCCCGAATGCAGCACCTCATCTGCCATGCGAAACGCCTCAGCAAAGGTAGTTTTTTCATTGGCAATACGGAACAGATTCTGGTTTGGAATGACAATCAGCGTGTCTACATATTCTTGCAGCTCTTCGATCCCTTGTTCGGCTATACGCATCCGATGCGTGCCTTCAAAATGGAATGGCTTAGTCACCACCCCCACAGTCAAAATGCCCTGCTCACGCGCCAGACGCGCAATCACCGGAGCCGCGCCCGTACCCGTGCCGCCCCCCATACCAGCGGTAATAAAGACCATGTGGCTACCATGAATGTGATCAGCAATTTCCTCAATCGCTTCTTCTGCTGCATCGCTACCGACTTGCGGATTGGCGCCGGCGCCCAGTCCACGCGTCACGGTGATACCCAGCTGAACGGTACGATCTGTCATTGCGCTTTGCAATGCCTGCGCATCGGTGTTGGCCATCACAAAGTCCACACCTTCCAGATTGGCCGCAATCATATTATTCACGGCATTACCACCAGCGCCGCCAACCCCAATCACTGTGATTTTGGGTTTCAGCGTCTCTGCACGGTTTGGCAAATGCAGGTTTATCGTCATGTCAGCCTCCAAGCGAAGCAATTAAAACAATCTCATCAGCGCACGTGAAATCAATATATTTTGATGCTTTATGATGAGTTACTACTACATGTAGTGGCCGCTCAATGAAATTCGCGGGCTTATCCACAAACAAATTCCCCTTCAATTCAACCATTGGATTAGAAGTTCTCCTTAAACCAGTGGATAATTTTGCTAGTAGTCTGCGCAAAGCTGGACCGGTTGTTAAAATTGCGCAACAATTCTTCTTCCCAGCTGCGATGACTCACATATTGCAGCATCCCGATGGCTGTTGCAAATCCAGGTCCCGAGACTATATCTGCCAGTCCGGCCAGCTCAATGGGTTTGCCTTTGCGCACTTGTTTACTCAAGATGGTTCCCGCCAGTTCCTGCACGCCAATCATCTGACTGCCTCCACCGGTAATGACGCAGCGACGGCCTGCAATCTTATCTACTCCAGCCGCTTCTAACTGCGCCCGAATCATTTCAAAAATTTCTTCCATACGCGGTCGCACCACCCCCACCAGCATCGAGCGGGGCATCACATCATTGGCGTCATCGTCTTCTTCGCCCAGTTGCGGCACATCAATCATCACTTCCATGTCTTTGGGAGATGTGATGGGACTGCCGTGATAGACTTTCAACCGTTCGGCCTGAGCCAGCGTAGTCGATAATCCCTGTGCAATGTCACTGGTCACATGCTTGCCACCCACCGGAATAGAGCCGCTGAAAATGTTTTTGCGATCAACAAATACAGCAAAGCTGGTGGTTCCTCCGCCCAAATCAATCAAGGTAACCCCAAGTTCCATTTCATCTTCCGCTAGACAGGCCAAGGCCGTTGCATGCGGCGCCAACACATAGTCATCCACATTCAAATGGCAGCGCGCCAAGCAATTATCCAGATTTTTAAGATAGGTGTTACGTGCAACCACCATGTGCAGCTCTGCGCCAAGCACTTCGCCTACCATCCCTCTTGGATCAGAAAGACCCTTGGTTTTGTCGAGATAATATTGCACCGGAAACGTGTGGATAATCTGATAATCCTCGTGCTGCAAGCTATGACGACCTTCATAGATCAGATCCACAATATCGTGATCCATCACCGCATCGCCGGTAATTTCCAGTTCCACCGACACGCTTTTGGATTGCAGATTGGCACCGGAAACGCTGACCACCACATTCTCAATTCTAACGCCTGCCATTTTTTCTGCCGCATCCACCGCTGCTACAATCGAGGTAGATACTTCACCCACATCAGTAATCACGCCAGACTTCATGCCCTTGGCCAGCTGATGACCCACCCCGAGGATCTGCAGCTCTCCCGTTTCTTTGGTGCTGGCAATGAAGCAGACAATCTTGGTGGAGCCGATATCCAGTACGGCTACCGTTCCTGCCTGTCCTCGCACTGCCTCATGTCGGTTCATATATCGCGCGCCGTCAATTTTTTTGGTTTCTCTGGTGTATCGCTCGTCGCATCCATCTTCAGGAATAAGCGATCTTCAATACGCATATCAATAGACTGAATCGGGCGGCCTAGCAACTGCTGTTGCAGGTTCAATTTGCTGAAGGCCAGCCATGCTTTCTCGGCCTGCTTCTCTGGCAACTTTATGACCAATCCACTGCGCATTTTAACATCCCAGCGGCGATCTCCAATGCGCATGGCCGACTCCACCTGATCCTTGAGTTCAGGGGTTGTCTCCAGCATGTCCAAGAATGCCTGCGCATGGGTTGGCACATCATCGCCTGTCATAACAATATAACGCATCGCCGCATCGCGCTGCTGATTGGCCAACACCGTACCATCCCAGTCTATGAGCTTATATTCTCCCTGATGCTGCCAGATCGCCGATACCGTCCGCTCCACAATTTCGATGAACAGCGTATCAGGTAAGCGGCGCTCCACACGCGCAGAACGTATTTCTGGCAGTGCTTTCAGGTTTGCCTGAATCTCTTTGATGGAATGACGAAAAATGGGGTCACCCACGTCAACACCCAAATGCTGCGCAAGATAGGGGACTGAGAGCTTATTAATGCCCTCAATGCGCACTGTTTCCACCTCAAACCCTACGCGGCGGGAAACATCATACAGCGAGTCAACCAAAGCCTCACCAGCCTGCGCAATCCGGCCAGACTGCCAGACCCAATACATCATGGCCGCCCCATAGCCAACACCCAGCGCAATAACCGCCAGACGCAACTTACGCCGGAATCCATACCAGCGCTGCATCTTCGCTTTCTGGCGACTAATCTCCGCACATTCACGCTGCCATTTCATGGCCTGCTTATTTTGCAGCGCGGCCCGCCCTATGACGACTGCATCAGCCATCCAGCTGCGCTCCCTTTACCAGACGATCCACCAATTCATTGAATGAAATACCTGCATGCGCCGCGATTTCCGGTGCCAGTGACAATGGTGTCATGCCCGGCTGCGTGTTGGTCTCCAGAATATAAAACTCTCCATCACCTTGTTCATTGAAACGAAAATCAGTGCGCGACAGGCCACGACACCCCAGCGCCTGATGCGCCTTCAGTGCCAGCATCAGCACCTCGTCATACTTATCCGCAGCAATGGGGGCAGGCATCAGATGCTGCGCCTTACCATCGGTATATTTCGCCTCATAATCATAGAAATCATTGAGCGGACGAATCTCAATCGCGCCCAGCGCTTCATCGTTAAGCACAGCCACCTGAATCTCGCGACCCGGTATATATTTCTCAACCAGCACCATCGCGCCAAACGGCCAGTTATCGGCATCAAAATCCAGTTTGTCCTTTTCATGCACAATCTTAACGCCAACGCTTGAACCTTCGTTCAGCGGCTTAATCACGTAGGGGCGCGGCATCACATCCCCCCGTAAAATATCGCCCTTGCGATACACACCGCCCGCCGCACAGCGAATTCCGGCATGGGCAAAGACTTTTTTGGCCATCGGCTTATCCATGGCCAAGGCAGAGGCCAATACGCCGGAATGGGTATAAGGAATCTTCAGAAACTCCAAAACCCCTTGGATAGCCCCGTCCTCACCGTACCGCCCGTGCAGCGCATTAAACGCCACATCCGGTTTTACTGCGGCTAACTGATTGGCAATATCCGCCGTCACATCGATCGGCGTGCAACGATAGCCCAATGCCAGCAACGCGGCTTCAACTGCCTTGCCACTGGTCAGTGACACGTCACGTTCTGCTGATAATCCACCTTTTAAGACTGCAACATGCATGGCAAAAACCCTCTACACCACCCTTGCGGTAGCATCGTTAGTGTTTCTTGCCGACCCGTTTGATCTCCCACTGCAGTTCGATGCCGCTGTGAGATTTTACCTTTTGGCGCACGGTTTCACCTAGTTCTTCAAGGTCCGCTGCGCTGGCACTACCTGTGTTAATGAGGAAGTTGCAGTGTTTCTCTGACACCTGCGCTTCACCTACCATCATACCACGACAACCAGAGGCGTCAATTAACTCCCACGCTTTATTCCCAGACGGGTTTTTGAAGGTGCTACCCCCTGTCCGAGAGCGCACCGGCTGCGTTTCCTCACGCGCCTTGCTAATCTCATCCATTCTGGCGCGGATTGCCATGATATCACCGGTCTCACCCCGCAATACCGCCTGTGTAAGAATCCACCCCTCAGATAGCCCACAGCTGCGGTAACTGTAATTCAGATCTTGCGGAGTCAGCGTACAAATTTCTCCTGTTGGGCTGATGGCTCTGGCGCTGACCAGCACGTCTTTGATTTCCCTGCCATACGCCCCTGCATTCATGGCCAACGCCCCGCCAATCGTGCCGGGAATACCAACCAGAAATTCCAGACCGGCAATGGCATGATCGGCTGCGAAATGCGCTACATTCACATCCAGATTGGCTGCTCCTGCCGTCACCACATCTCCGTCAAAGCCAAGCTGCGTAAACCCACGCCCCAGACGAATCACCACACCATCAATACCACCATCGCGGATGATAACATTCGAGCATACCCCGAGAATGGTAACGGGAATATCTTTGGGCACGTGAGAAATAAACGCCGCCAGATCCGCCTCATCTTCAGGACGAAACAGCACTTCAGCTGCACCGCCGACACGAAACCAGGTGGTATCCGCCAGTGCCGCATGGGCACGATAACGGCCGCGCACCTTGGGCAGGCGGGCAATCAATCCTTCATTGTCCTGCTTTGCCAGCGCGTTCATCCCGCAGCCTTGTGTGCATCTTTCAGCGCCGCTTCCAGTTTTTGCGGCAAGGCATGCGCCCATTTGGTGATGCTGCCCGCGCCCAAACAGAGCACCAGATCATTGGGTTTTGCCCATTCCGCCACCAAAGCGGCCAGCTGCGATTCCGATTCAAGCGCGATCACATGTTTATGACCATGATTACGCAATCCCTCTACCAGAGCCTGTTTGTTTGCGCCTTCAATGGGTTCTTCGCCCGCTTCATACACATCCGCCACGATCACCACATCCGCATCATTAAAGCAGGTGCAGAATTCTTCGAACAGGCTATGCAACCGCGTATAGCGGTGCGGCTGCACCACGGCAATCACGCGACCGGCATTCGCTTTAACCGCCTGACGGGCAGAGGTCAGCGTAGCGGCAATTTCAACCGGATGGTGCCCATAATCATCAATGACAGTAATCCCGCCCACTTCGCCGGTTTTGGTGAAGCGACGCTTCACACCCTTGAAGTCAGCAAAGCCTTTGATGATTGCTTTTTCTGGCATCCCCAGTTCTTTGGCAACCGAAATAGCGGCCATGGCATTGCACACATTATGCTGGCCATGCATCGGGATAAAGACGTCTTTAATCACCCGCACATCACCCGATTGACGATCGGTAATCTCCACATCGCAACGCTGGCCATCGGCGGAAGCGCTGATATTCACCGCCCGCACATCTGCCTGCGGCGAAAGGCCGTACGTAATCACCCGGCGGTCTGCAATTTTAGCAACCAGTGCCTGCACTTCCGGATGATCCACACACATCACGCCAAAGCCGTAAAATGGAATGTTTTCCAGAAACTGTTTGAACGCAGCACGCAAATTATCAAACGAGCCATAATGATCCAGATGCTCCGGATCAATGTTGGTCACCACCGCAATGGTGGATGGAATGCGGATAAAGGTGCCGTCCGATTCATCAGCCTCCACTACCATCCATTCGCCTTTACCCAGCACCGCATTCGTGCCGTAGGAATTGATGATCCCGCCATTGATAACCGTTGGGTTGCGCCCTGCTGCTTCAAACAGCGCCGCAATCATCGAGGTCGTCGTGGTTTTGCCATGCGTGCCGGCAATCGATACGGTCATCTTCAAACGCATCAGCTCCGCCAGCATTTCTGCCCGCCTGACCACCGGAATACGCAAATTACGGGCTTCCACCACTTCCGGATTATCCGGCTTCACAGCTGAAGAAATCACGACCACCGACGCATCTTTCACATTCTCGGTAGCATGCCCCACCATCACCTCCACTCCCAATCCACGCAACCGGTCCAGATTGGCGCTCTCAGACAAATCCGATCCTTGAACCTGATAACCAAGATTGTGCAGCACCTCGGCAATCCCGCTCATACCGATCCCGCCAATCCCCACAAAATGCAGGCGCCCCACATCCAGCGACATGGTCTTGCTAACGGGAAATGGTCGGATAGGGGTTTTAATCATGCCGCTTTCTCCTTTTGAGAGTCTGAAGTTTGTTGTTCTTTTGATGATGGGTTGGATTGGTTCCGGTCTGCTTCCGCAGACAAGTTCAGCACCATATCGGCTAAATCTTTAGCTGCATTCAAGTGACCCAGCGAGCGCATGCTCTCTGCCGCTTTGCTCAGCGAACTAGGTAACGTCAAGGCCGCTTCCAGACGCGCCGCCAGCGCCGCTGCGGTGAAACCTTCCTGCGGCATCAACCATCCGCCCCCCACATCTTCAATCGCCTGCGCATTAAAATACTGGTGATTATCGGTCGCCTGCGGATAGGGCACCAGCACTGCCGGACGGCCCGCACAACTTAATTCTGCCACCGTCGATGCGCCTGCGCGTGAAATGATCAAATGTGCGGCAGCAAGCCGTGCCGGAATATCGGCAAAGAATGGCGCCACATCTACCTGCATCCCCAGTTTTTTGTAAGCCTCTTTCACACCGTCCTGATCAGCGGCGCGGGCCTGCTGGTCGAGCCGTATGCGGCCCCTCAGTGATTCCGGCAACAGGCGAATAGCCTCTGGCACCACTGAACTGAACACTTGTGCGCCTTGCGACCCGCCAACCACCAACAACCGAAGCGTCCCATCGGCTTCTAACATAGGATAGGGCACATGATGCAGCGCACGAATCGCTGCGCGCACCGGATTACCCGTCAGCACGGTTTTGCCCTCACAGGATTGCGGCAAGCGTTGCGTTTGCGGATATGTCGTTGCTATACGCTTCACCCGTCCACACAAGCTGCGATTGGCTTTACCCAGCACCGAATTTTGTTCATGAATCACCGTATTCAGCCCCAGCTGCGTCGCCGCCAGCATGGTTGGAAAAGAGGGATAGCCACCAAACCCCACCACCGCTTTAGGCTTGAGCGTTTTAAGCAATTGGCGCGCCTGTAGCGTGCCGCGAATAATCCCGATGCCGCCCTTGATTTTTTTGACCAGACTGCCGCCCAGACTGCCCGCATGGATATAGTGAATCGGCAGCGTGCCGATGACGCCTTCATAGCTGGCACTATTATAATCCGCAAAACGCTTGTCGGTGATCATCACCACCATTTCGCCGCGCAGCACTAATTCTTCAGCCAGAGATTCCGCAGGAAAAATATGTCCACCCGTGCCGCCAGCGGCCAGAACAATTGGAGATTTATTCGTCATTTATTATGCTCGCACATCAACCTTGTAATTGCCATAGCGTCTTCTGGAAAGGGCCAACAACATGCCCATTCCAAACGCCATTGCGACGAGCGACGATCCACCATAGCTCAAAAATGGCAGCGTCATGCCCTTTGCCGGCATCAGATTGACCGCTACCCCCATATTGATGATAGCCTGCATGCCAAACTGAGCCAACAAGCCAGCTACAGCCAGAATGATGAATGGATCACTCTCACGCAACAAGCGTATGTAGCCTCTTAACACGATAAATGCAAACAAGCCAATAATTAGTAAACAGGCAATCACGCCATATTCTTCACCGGCAACCGAGAAGACAAAGTCGGTGTGCGAATCGGGAATGAAGTGCTTTATTTCGCCTTCACCCGGCCCACGCCCCAGCAATCCGCCATTTTTGAAGGCTTGCAGGGACTTCTCTACCTGATAATTGTCTCCCGATGACGGGTCCAGAAAACGATCGATACGGGCCGTAACGTGAGGCAGCATCCGGTAAGCGCTAATTACCCCAAGAACACCCAAGGCCGCCATCACCAACACCCAGAAAAACGGTAATCCGGCGAGAAAGAACTGCAACGCAAACATCACCGAAAGCGTTACAGTCATGCCAAAATCTGGCTGTGAAATCAGTAAAACTGCTACCACAGCATAAATGATGCAGGCTACACGAAAACCGGGAAAATCCATCTTCAAATGCTTCTCAGCAAACACCCATGCAATCACAACAGCAAAGGCCGGCTTCATGAATTCTGAAGGCTGGATAGAGATGCCCGCAAGATGAATCCACCGCGTGGCGCCTTTATTCTCAAATCCAATCAGCGGGAGCAGTGCCATCAGCGCCACGCTGCCCAACAGCGCTATCACCGATAGCCGTCTGACCGCATGTACTGGCAACAAAGAGATTAAAAACGTCACCAACACCGCAATTAACAAAAACACATGCTGTCGGCTGACGAAATAAAATTGATCCAGCCCAATCCTAAGCGCTACCGGCGGGCTGGACGCCGTCACCATCACCGCACCCAATGCCATCAGCGACAGCAACGCAAACCAGATTGGCCGGTCAATGGTCCACCACCACCGCCCCAAGGTTGACTGATTGGTCCGATCAAACCGCACTGACGCGCCCTTTTTGATGGATATAGGCGCGCACCAGGTCGGCAAATGCCCTTCCACGGAATTCAAAGCTCTTGAACTGATCAAACGAAGCGCAGGCCGGCGCCAGCAATACGACCTCGCCTTCTTTTGCATTAGCAGCAGCCTGCCCAAACGCATTCTCCAACGTGTGGCAACGGGAATAACTCACATGGCCTTCCAGCGTGTTTGCAAAGGCCTCCTGCGCATCTCCAATCAGATAGGCATGCACAATTTTAGGGAAGTATTTTGCCAGCGGCTCAATGCCTCCCGACTTAGCGACACCGCCAATAATCCAGTGAATACGGTCAAACGTTTTGAGCGATTTCTCTGCCGCATCGGCATTAGTGGCCTTGCTATCGTTGATATAGCGCACGCCCTGATATTCAGCAATAAACTGCATCCGGTGATCAAGTCCCGGAAAAGTGGAAAGCCCCTGCGTAATGGCCTCATGCGGCAACCCCACCGACCAGCACGCCGCATACGCCGCTGCGGCATTTTGATGGTTATGCTCGCCTTGTAGGCTGACAATCGGTGTCAAATCATACGTTACTTCGGGAGACGCAAATGGATTATGCAAGGTTGCATCTTTAACCCAGATTCCCTTGCTGCTTGTTTGCGTGGTCATAATCGGCATCACACGCTGCTGACCGGCAGCAATCAGTTCGCGGCACAGCGATTCGCTTGCAGCATCGTCAATGCCAATAATCGCCACATCATTGCGTTCCTGCCGATCGAAGATATGGCATTTTGCTGCAATATAACCCGCCATATCCCCATGCCGATCCAGATGATCCGGACTAAAGTTCAGTAGCACGGACACGTCAAAATGCGTCGTGCGCACGAGATCGAGCTGATAGGATGACAATTCCAGCACATAAACGCCATCGGCTTCCAGTGCCGTGAATGACAATGCCGGCGTCCCCAGATTGCCGCCAACCTGAACCGTCTTACCCGCGCTTTCCAGAATATGCGCAATCAGGCTGGTCGTGGTTGATTTTCCATTCGTCCCCGTAATGGCAATATAGGTCGCATCAGGACAACTGCGGTACAGCAACTCTATGTCACCCACAATCTCCACCCCATGTTCCTGCGCCAGCCGAATGCCTTCATGCGGGGCAGGATGTGTGTAGGGCAGTCCCGGAGAGGCTACCACCAGATCTATCGAATCCCACAGCCATTGTGCGGGAGGCTCTACCACAATATGATCCGGATGCGCCGCCGAAAATGCTGCGCGTGTCGCCATATTATCATCCCAAACCACCACGCGCGCGCCAGAGCCAAGTAACGCATCAACCGTTGCCTCACCCGTTTTGCCAAGGCCCAAAACAGCAATCGTTTTATCTTTTAAAAAGGGTAGTGGAATCATAACTCAACAACCTAGCGCAACTTCAGCGTCGATAATCCAATCAATGCCAGAATCACCGCGATAATCCAGAATCGGATCACCACCGTCGGCTCTGCCCAACCCTTCTTCTCGAAGTGGTGGTGTATCGGTGCCATGCGGAACACACGTTTTCCCGTCAGTTTAAAGGAGGCCACCTGCACCATTACCGATACGGCTTCCATCACAAACAGCCCACCAATAATGGCCAGCACCAGTTCATGTTTGGCAATCACGCTGATCGCACCAAGCGCACCACCGAATGACAGGCTACCGGTGTCGCCCATAAACACCATCGCTGGCGGCGCGTTAAACCATAAAAAGCCAAGTCCTGCACCCACAATAGCGGCACAGAAAACAGCCAACTCACCCGTGCCTGGCACCGGAGTAATCTGTAGATAATTAGCAAATACGGCATTGCCGACCAGATACGTAATCAGCGCAAAACACGCCGCCGCAATCATAATCGGCACAATAGCAAGCCCATCTAACCCGTCGGTGAGATTCACCGCATTCGATGCCCCCACCATCACCACCAGCGCAAACGGAAGATAGAACAGGCCCAGATCAATCAACACGTCTTTCAGGAAGGGAATTGCCAGATGCGACGACATCGTCTGCGGGGCAATGGACTGCACCCACAGCGCCGCAATCAATGCAATGCTGCATTGGCACAACAGCTTCAATTTTCCGGGTAGTCCCTTGGTGTTTTTCTTGCTGACCTTCAGATAGTCATCGCCAAACCCGATGGCGCCATACCCAAAAGTTACAAACATCACGATCCATACATAAGCACTGCTCATATCTGCCCACAACAAGGTGGAAACCCCAACAGACAGCAGCATCATCAGGCCGCCCATGGTTGGCGTGCCTTTTTTGGTCAGCAGGTGCGATTCCGGTCCGTCCGTGCGAATGGGTTGGCCATGCGTCTGCTTGCTGCGCAGCCAACGAATCATCGCCGGACCAATCAGAAAACTGATCAGCAGCGCCGTCATCACTGCACCGCCGCTGCGAAAAGTCAGGTATTTAAACAAATTAAATAGCTGATATTCCTCCGCGAGCGGAAACAGCAAATTATACAGCATCAACATCCTCCTTTTTGCCGGAATATTTGAGTGCATTTTCTTCGATCGCACGGGTAACCCGACTCATGCGGCTGCCATGCGACCCCTTCACCAGCACCAGATCGCGGTGACGCAAGCGACTGACCACTTTGGGTGCCAAACCGGCTGCCGTCTGATCATAATCCCCGCGCATCGACTCAGGCAACGCATCATACATATGCTTCATGAAACTGCCAGCAGCGAATACCAGATCAATCTGGTTATTCACAAGCGTTGGCACCAGCCCCACATGCAAATCACGCGAACGATCTCCCAGCTCCAGCATATCCCCCAGCACGGCGATGGTGCGCACCGGACCGCTTTTCTTGCTGCTTTCACGCAACATAGCCATTTTCTCCACGGCCCCACGCATCGATATGGGGCTGGCATTATACGCATCATCAATCAGGCGCAAATGCCCTCCGGCAACCGCCAGTTCTGAAATGCGGCCACGCCCTTCCGGCTCCTGGAAATATTCCAGTGCCGTCGCCGCTTTGGGCAAATCCGCTTCCAGCGCATCGACAATCGCCAGCACCGCAACGGACATCAGCCCCCAATGCTTACCAATCGCACCCAGACGATAATTCAGGCGCGTGCCCGCAATCGAAGCGTCTACAACCGACTGCATGTCTTCCACACCATATTGCAGCATCTGGCACAGCGCCGCATCCGACGTGCCAAAAGACAGCACACGATCCAGCCCCAGATCGATGGCACGATGCTGCAGGCGGCGGAAATGTTCGTTATCCGCATTCAATACTGCCACCCCTTGGCCACCCATACCTTCAAAAATCTCGGACTTAGCATCCGCAATCGCTTCCACCGAATCAAAATATTCAATGTGAACCGCATCAACCGTGGTAATAATCGATGCATGCGGCCTCACCCAATGCGACAACAGCCGAATTTCTCCGGCATGGTTCATCCCCATTTCAAAAATCGCAAATTCTACATCCGCAGGCATATTGGCCAAACACAGCGGCACACCTAGATGATTGTTCAGATTACCCTCTGTCGCATAGACGGAGCCCGTGGCTGAAAGCGCCACCTTAAGCATTTCCTTGCAACCCGTTTTACCCACACTGCCCGTGATCCCGACAATCTGGGCCCGCGCCCGCGCGCGCGCAGCAATTCCCAATTGCTGCAGGGCTACTTCCGTATCCTTCACCACCACCAGACGCACATCGTCTTCAAAGCCCTGCGGGATGTCGCTAACCATCGCCGCTGCCGCGCCCTGCTCAAACGCCGCCGCAACAAAGGCATGGCCATCAAAATTTGCGCCCTTAATTGCGACAAACAAATCGCCCTTGCGAATCTGGCGACTATCAATTCCAACACCTGACGCCCACCAGTTTCCTGTTGCACGTCCCCCTGTGGCTGCCGCCACTTCTTGTGATTTCCATAGCGTAGTCATAGCGAGCTTAAAGCCTCCTTGATTATTTCTGCATCATCGAAATGAATGGTTTGCTCGCCAATAATTTGATAGTTTTCATGCCCCTTGCCGGCGACCACCAATACGTCACCCGCTCCAAGCTGTTTTACCGCTTCCACAATCGCCTTACGGCGATCACCGATTTCACGCGCACCAGGCGCTGCATTCATAATCTGCTGGCGAATCTCAGCTGGATTCTCACTGCGCGGATTATCATCCGTCACCACCACCATATCCGCATATCGGGCAGCCACTTCACCCATCTGTGGGCGCTTACCCTTATCGCGGTCGCCGCCACACCCAAACACCACACACAGACGCCGCTGCGTGTGCGCACGCAAACCTTCCAGCACAACCTTCAGCGCGTCCGGCGTATGCGCATAATCCACAAACATCGGCGCCCCACAAGGATGTGATGCCACATATTGCATTCTGCCATGCACACCGGACAACGAAGAAACCGCAGCAACAATCTGCTCCTTAGAAAAACCAGACTCTCGCGCAAGCCCCATCGCCGCACATAAATTCATCGCCTGAAAGGCTCCAAATACAGGCGCAACAAACTCACAGGACTCCCCATCCCAGACCACATCCATCCGCAATCCTTTTTCGCTGGGAACAACACGCTTGAGCACAATATCCTGAGCCGTTGCACCATAAGATACCACGCGCCGACCCGCAGCTTCGCAGCGCCGCGCCAGCTTTGCACCATAACCATCATCGACGTTAATGACCGCCGCATTGGATGATAATTCCAAATCCAGAAACAGACGCGATTTCGCATCAAAATACGCGTCCATCGACGGGTGATAATCCAGATGATCGCGCGTCAGATTAGTGAAGGCCGCCGCCTCCAGTTTTACCCCGTCCAGCCGATGCTGATCCAGCCCATGACTGGACGCCTCAAGCGCAGCATATTGAATGTGATGTTCTACTAATTGACGCAACATTTCAGCCATCAGAATCGGGTCAGGTGATGTATTTACACCCGGATAACGCGCATTAAGCGATGCTGAAGTACTGCGTAACCCAAGTGTTCCTATTGAAGCCGAGTGTTGGCCTGCGAGCTGACAGATTTGGCGGTAAAACTCCGCTGTTGATGTCTTTCCGTTTGTTCCGGTTATTGCCACGATATGCTGTGGTTGCTCACCATAAAATGCTGCAGCAATTTTTGCCACAGCTAATCGAACATTACCCACAGAAATCCATGTAACTTTTTGGCCACTATAAGGCTGCTGTGTCAGAATAGCTGACGCGCCTTTGGCTATCGCATCGTCAATAAACTGTTCGCCATTTGCTGCATGTCCGGGGATCGCGACAAATAGCATACCTTCTCGTACTTTTCTGGAATCAGACGTGATACCGTTCAACACACACGCCGCATTGCCAGATAGCTGTACGTCTAAGCCGATATCGGCCACTATCTCAGAAAGATGCTGCATGTACTTCTCTATTTTCTTCTACTTCACGACGCTTCAGGGCCAGCGCCTCCCGATGCTTAACCACCCACACCGGCTCCTCTTCTGTGGGCAGCGCGTCAAAGATGGGCGTGATACCCAGCAACGGAGCCATTCTGGTAATGATAGCGCCAACAACTGGTGCCGCAACACTGCCCCCTGTGGCGCTGCTGGATTTGATGATGGTATATTTGGGTTCATCGATCATCACATAGAGTACATATTCAGGATTATCGCTGGGAAATACGGATATAAACGACGTCAGTTTTGCCTTAGATTTATAATGACCGTTTAGAATCTTTTCCGAGGTACCCGTTTTGCCTGCCACCCGATAACCAGGGACGTCCGCTGACTTGCCCGTGCCATACTTCACCACCTGCCGCATAATATTGCGCACCTGATACGACGTCGATTCCTTGATCAGCCGGTCTTTGGCAGTCTTATCTTTATTGCCATCCTTGATCAACGTAAGCTCCGCCTTTGTGCCCCCATTGACCATCGAAGCCATGGCTTGCACCAGATTCAACGGTGTCACAGACATCCCATAACCAAACGATATGGTTGCCATATTGATTTCCCGCCATTCCTGAGGAACCAAAGGCGCGGCACGTTCCGGTAATTCTATTTGCACTTTGTCCATCAAACCGGCATGCTGTAAAAATTCCTTTTGTTGTTTACCGCCCACTTCCATTACAATTTTAACTGTGCCTATATTGGAAGACTGAGCGTAAATCTCAGCGACGCTCAGCAACGGCACCTTGGAAGGATGCGCATCAGAAATAGGGTGGCCTGAAATCAAAATAGGCGCAGACACGTCAAACTTATCGTTCAGATCCACCACTCCCTTATCCAAAGCCAGTGCCATCGTGAAGGTTTTAAAGGTTGAACCCATTTCATAAACGCCTTGTGTGACGCGATTAAAACGGGCGTTATCGTCTGCACTACCCACCTTATGCGGATCGAACGAAGGCAGGCTACTCATAGCCAGAATTTCTCCGGTCCGAATGTTTGCCATTACTCCTACCGCTCCCAGCGCCTCTGTTTGAAGCATGGCTTGCTTTAATTCTTCATGCACGATGGATTGCAGACGCATATCCAGCGATAGCGCGATCGGCTCATTTGGTTTTAGCGGATCAAGCAGCGCCTGATCATAAAATTTTTCGACGCCTGTTAACCCATGATTGTCTATATCCACATATCCCAGCACATGCGAAATCATCGCCGAGAAAGGATAAATGCGGCGCGTCTGTCGTTCAAAGTACAGACCCGGAATTCCAAGATAATTGACCTTTTCCTGCTCTTTTGGCGAAAGATGTCGTTTCAAATAGGCAAATTTGTTATTGGGTTTATCCAGCTTATCAAGCAGTGCTTCGTAACTGACGCCACTTAGAACCTTGACCAGCTTCTTCGCAACCAGCTTTGGTTCTTTAATCAGCGAAGGATTAACCACCAGAGAATCTGAGCGCATGTTCGTAGCTAAGATCATACCGTTACGATCGACAATCTGGCGGCGCTCAGGCTCACTGACAATCGCTACATCCTCTTCATTGCTTTCTTCGTCTTGCAACATAAGCATGGGGTCGGAAACCAGCTTTTTGAATGGAAACTCTCCTCCCCCTACCATGCTCACTTCTACCAGCCTTGCGGCAAGCATGAAGAAGCTGCACCCAAAGAGGGCAACAATAAAGGTAATACGCAGCTTATTTTGCTCTAATAACCGTGAAGTACGCCCCTCTCCTTTTACAATGCGGCTGGCAGGTCTTCTGGTATGGCGATACATTTTTCGTGACATCAGCGCTCTCCCAGAGAAACCGATGCCGCATCCACCACTCCGCCTTCGCTTCGTTGTTCTGCGTGAACTGTCTGTAGTTGGTTGAGCTTAGCCCCCAATGCAGCGACATCTGCCACATGATGTGCGCTGGGCGTTTTAAGATTGAGATATTTATCTGCCAGTTTTCTCAGGCGTTCGGGACGATTCAGATAAGACCATTCCGCCTGCAATAACACGTATGATTCTTGCTCATTCGCCAGCTCTCTTTGAAGCAACGAAACCTCGCGGTGAATATCTTCCACGCGATACTTCACCATATACAATGCAAACGAAGACACCGCAAACAAGGCAACCAGAAGATACCAGCTAAAGGTGGAGAATCTTAATGTCACTTACACAGGCTCCCCACATGGCGCGGCAACATCGCTGCGAATCGCAGCACGCAATTTTGCCGAGCGCGCACGGGGGTTTTGTGCGATCTCTTCTTCGCCAGCAAGCACCGCCTTGCTGGTTAAGGGATCAAACAGGGCCTGATCGACCTCTTTTTGCTGCACCATCGCCGCCAGATCATAGCGCGATATTGCATCCGATTTTGGCCGCATGAATCGTTTGATAATCCGATCCTCCAGCGAGTGAAAACTGACCACGATCAGCCGACCGCCGGGGCGCAACAAATGCGAGGCATCAGCCAAGGCGCGCTCAATTTCGCCTAATTCATCATTTACCCGGATTCTAAGCGCCTGAAACGTACGCGTCGCCGGATCTATTTTTCCATCCTTTCGCACCACACGGCGCACAATATCTGCCAACCGGCCTGTCGTTTTTATCGGCGCCACTTCACGCTCACGAACAATCTCCGCTGCAATTTTGCGCGATGCTTTTTCCTCGCCATACTGATAAATAATATCAGCCAGCTCTTTCTCTGGTAACGTATTAATCAGCACATCAGCAGAAACCCCATCGCTACCCATTCGCATATCCAACGGCCCGTCCGCTTTAAAGGAGAATCCTCGCTCGGGCTGATCCAGCTGCATCGATGAAACCCCAAGGTCCATCACAATGCCATCAACCGCGCCCACTCCTTCACTGGCAAGCAACGACAGCATATTGCCAAAGCACCCCGTCAACAAAAGAAAGCGCCCGGGAAAATCCCGGGCAAGTGCATCGGCAAGCATAACCACCTGAGGGTCGCGATCAATCGCGTATACCCTGCATTCCGCAGACTCCAACAAGGCACGGCTATAGCCGCCTGCGCCAAACGTTGCATCCACATAAATATCGCCATCTTTTGGCTTCAGAGCCTCCAGCACCTCCGCCAGCATGACCGGCTTATGCATGGATCGATCTAATACCTCACTCATACCGCACCCCCTTTAAGAGACTCAGAACGCAGCGCCAACCGCTTTTCTTTTGCCAGCTTGCGCGACTGCGCCTCATAGGCAGCAAAGGCTTTCGGCTCCCATATTTCAAAGGTCGCGCCCTTGCCTACAAACACACATTGCTGGGTGATATTAGACTCTTGAAGCAGATTCTCCGGCAGGCTGACACGGCCCTCACCATCGAACGAAAGCTGCATACTGCCACCTAAAATCGCAGTGGCAAAAGCATCCCGCTCCTCAGAAAACGGATCCAACGCCTCAATGCGCTCATACAGCGCCTCAATGCGGTTCATACCGCAGGCTTCAATACATGGATTCACAAAGGACGGATAGACAATGATCCCATTGAAATGCTGTCCGGCAAGCGCAGAACGAAAGGTCGCAGGAACAGAAACCCGCCCCTTCTTATCAATCTGCTTCTCAAATGTGGACAGGAACAGCGCCATCACACACACCCACCTAGTCACTCGTTATGGCTGGCGCTTTTTGGGGCGGGCATGCCCACCCCAGGTTTTTAAAAGCGTAACCAACCTTTTTATCTCACGGAGGGCAAACCCTGAATTCGTAGCAGCCTACCGAAAGCACCCAATTTGGTTTAATTTGGTATTTATTGGGTATGTTTGGGATGATATGTGTATTCTTGGGTACAGTCAAGCCATAATTGGGATGTGCATGATTAACGCAACCAATTTACTATTAATGATAAATTTACGATTATTTAGCCGGGCGCACGGCCAGCTTGTTGAAATTGCTGCAAAGCGGGTAAAATGGCATCAGGCAGCGTGATGCTTACTCCGTTGTGACGAAACGGCATAAAATTCAGGCGCACGCCATTCGCAAACGCCACCTGCCGACACCCATCCTCCGAACACACCTCTTGTGGTACACTAAACCCAGCTTCACGCGCAAGCACCTGAGATGTGGCCAGAAACTCGGACTCGGAAAACCCTGTATAAATCGTATGCGACACCACCCCATGGTCGGCAGACTTTTCGTAAAGGGTACCGCTTCTGGGCAGAGCTGCACCTCCCCCGATTCTTGTTCTGAACGACGGTTCAAACGCAAACCCATTCGCCTTCTCATACCCATCTTGCTGTTTTGCCTGAGCAATAACATCCAGCACCTGCGCAATACGCGCCCTGCCTGTCATCAGTTCTGCTCGTCTGGGTCCGGTCATACCCCAAACGCTAACAAAGTAAGTTTAAGATTGGATTAAACCAGAGGGCCTATAAGCCGGGTTCTGTCCCTGCTTGCGCAGGGGATGACTATTCATCTGGAACGGCTGTTACCAGCCGCCTCAAGCAACCTACCCGAACAGCATCTGCGAGGAACGCGCAGTGGTTTCCCATACTGTCCCTATTTGGTTTTGCTCCGGATGGGGTTTGCCCTGCCGCATTTGTTACCAACTGCGCGGTGCGCTCTTACCGCACCGTTTCACCCTTACCTGCACAAGCAGGCGGTCTATTCTCTGTGGCACTTTCCCTCAGGTCACCCTGGGCGGGCGTTACCCGCCATCCTGTTCCATGGAGCCCGGACTTTCCTCGCAAGGCAAACACCTCACGCAGCCATCCGACCCTCTGGTGCCGCCCTTTTAGCCCTTTTTCAACAAGATATCAAGTATCGCCGCACACTCGCTGTCCCACATGCCATCCAGATGATGGGGACGGAAATGGCGCTGAAAGGCAATCACGCACTGCTCCATGACAATATCGAACCGGCCGCTCACCGCGAGATCATAGCCATAATCCGCCAGTTGCTGCTGTGTGAATGCCACCGATTCTCCCGAATCACCCAAACGCAAAAATGGCAATTCATGCATCTGCGGCACATCATGCCACACCCCAACGCCATGAGTCGCCAGCAGCGCCCAATCAAACAGCTCGCCCGGATCTTCCTTACGCGTGAAAGCAACGTCTGAGTGACCAATGACATTACGCGGCACAATCGCATGACGGGCCAAAATGCCCTGACATAGGCCGATCACCGACTGCATCTGCCCCTCAGGAAAGAGCCGATACCCATACTCATGGCCTGGATTAACAATCTCGATACCGATCGAATGAGCATTGACCGCCCGCTCACCCCGCCAACACGATACGCCTGCATGCCATGCCCGCTGCGATTCCTCCACCAGCTGAAACACACGCCCATCTTCTTCCACCACATAGTGCGATGACACTTTCGCCTCGGGGTCACATAATCGATCCATCGCCCCTTTCCCCGTTTTCATACCCGTATAGTGAAGCAACAGCATGGTAACCGGCGCGCCATTGCGGGAATCAAAATTGGGGGAAGGATGAGAAATGATCTGCATAATCCGTTCAACTGTTGTCTTATTCACCACCTACAGCAGGGAACGCAAAGAAACAACCTCTCAAGACACGCTTATTCATTTACAAGGCATAACTACTGAATTATCCTTAGTTTTACTTAACTGTTCATTAACAATTGCCGACTATACTCAGCCGTAATAAAGACCCGGAAGCATTGCAAAGGGAGGGAGAATGAACATGCAGGCGCAGGCCTTTGATCAGGTGACCATTATTGGTCAGAACGCGGAACAAGAGCTGCTTAATGTGCTTGGCAAGTCTGAGCAACAACAAGCCGCTCGCGGTGGATTGCTGTTCCAGATTTCCAAGCTGGATAACCCGCCTCAGGCAGATACCATGATGGGCGCTATTCAGCATTTGATCGAAGACCGGCAAGCGGCGGTTTATTTCTTTGAAGACGGCGATGTCATCATCGCATGGAGTGGCATACAAAAGTCGGTGCTCGATGGGCTGACCAAAACCCTTTACAACCACTTCAAACTCACCGGAGAAGAACAACTTCACTCTTACTATGATCTGAATGCGCACTCGCAGGAATTGCAAACTATCCTCAAAGCGAAGCTGAAAGTCATTCAGGACCGTCTGGCACAGGCGCCAGCACCTGCCGCTCCGGTGGAATATAGCTTTTCCGAAGAAGATTTGCAGAACATCAAAGCCTGCAGCAAAGAGCGTCATACCTTGCCGCAGCCGATTGTGCTGGTAGTTTCTGATCAGGATTTCACGCGCACCACCATCACCCGCATGATCAAAGACGAGGCCATGTGCTACGAGGCAGCCAACCACAAACAGGCCATTCGCCTGTACGGTGAGTTGGTGCCCAACATGATGTTCTTCGATGTCGAGCAAGATAAATCCATGTGGGATTTGGCAGCATATATCAAACAAAATGACCCCGGCAGTTTTCTGGTTGCCGTGTTGGGCAATAACTTCAAGAACGAAGCAGAAAAAGCCAAAGAAGCGCGGATTCAGGCCGCTGTTATTCGCCCATTCAGCAAAGATAAGCTGTTGGAGACGGTTAGAAAATACATGGCTGGTCGCCAGAAATAATCTGGTCTTCTTTCCCAATCTTACGAATCTTTAACCATTGCCGTGTATAACGGTAGCATGGCTAAGACTCCATCCACATCCCCCACACCCGATCCGCGCATATCTGCGGCAGATGCCGAGCATGCTGCGCTTAAAAAAGTGCGCGAGGCACATCTGGACAAAACAGAAGGGTTCTTTCGGCAGCTTATCAACGGGCTGGCTGCTTCTAAAATATACCCAACCACCGATGGCACGAGCGCGCTGCACTACCATTTCCCCATCGGCAAGCGAAAACCCAGCGATTCTCTATCCGCATCCATGAATGAAATTCTCAGTCAGGTGCTGGTGAATGAAATGAAAAACCCGCACCGCCCCGATCAGGACTTCCCTTTTTATATGTCATACAACCGCACCAAAACAGAAAAGGGCCGCCATGTGGCGAATTTTTATCTGACGCTCAATCCAGAAGCTGAACAGAGCGAAGACGTAGAAACAGTCGATTTAGACTCCAGTCAAACGTTACACAAAGCCGTTGGGTCGACCGATAACCGCGCGGTACTGATTCAGGACGTGTTGAAAAAAGATCCCGATCATATCGTGGCGGAATGTATGAAAATTTACCGCGCAAAAGTGGCGTCTGCTTGCCTGGAAGAGCGCGGCGTTGACCATGATGAGCGCACCAGACAGCATTTACTCACCTGCGTAGAAACCTTGCATCAGTGCCTGACCAATAGCGGTATCGCCGATGGCAATGAGCATCATCCCGAAGGCGCACTCATCCATGTTCAGCTGGATAATCTTTATCCGCTACTGGAACAAGAAGGCATCCATCTGGAACTGGAAGACGTGATTGAGAAATTCAATGATATGGTTGCCGAAGCAAGAAATGAACACCCCAACCATTCTACCTGTCGTATCGGTGAATTGCTGGACTATAGCGACCATGAACCAGAGCCCGAAGAGGCGCATCCCGAACCCAAAGGACCCGATGGCTATCACGAAGCCTTCAGCTTTCCCAATGCCAGCGATCCAACCGATGCGCTACGCGAATTAAACAGCACGCAAACGACCGAACATCTCTCACGCTTGATTCGGGAAGAACGACTTGGACCACGCGGACAATCCACCCGCTCGCACTAGCCCATCCCCTCTTCTACCACGCGCGGACGGCGGATGGTAATGATCGCCACGCCAATCACCGTGATGATAGCTCCCACCAGCATTTGCGTGGTGAGCTCCTCATCAAAAAACAAAATGCCCGCAACAAATGCGCTAATAGGCACCAATAACGAGAATGGTGCCACCTGACTGATATCATAGGTGCGCAGCAACCAGTACCACAGACCATAACCAATAATCGTTGAGACAATCGCGCTATAGGCAATCCCCATCCACGAATGTAGCGGCCCGGTTTGCAGCAATTCCCAATGATCCTGCTCAATCAGCAAAGTCACCAAACCGGTTTGCGGCAACGACAACAGCGCCGTCCAGAACATCACCGGCATCACCGGCTGCTTACCAATCGTTTTCATATAAATATTGCTGCCAGCCCATACCATAGCTCCCAACACGGCCAACGCAAACGCCAGCTCATGCTCCAATACATCCGGTGTACCCGCAATCACCACAATACCCATAAACGAAATGGTCATCCCCAACGTTCGCCAACCACCCAATTTATCTTTGAGAAAAATGGCTCCCAATAAACAGCTGAAAGGCGGCCCCATCTGAATAGCAACGACGGTCGTGGCAATGCTAAGCCCCAGCCACAAGGAGGTAAATACCAGCGTAAAATGCGCCGAGATCATCAATAGCGCCAAAATAGACAACTGCTTAAAAGAGGCATCAATCCGCTTGGCAAATGGCAATAACACTATTGAAACAATCACATAGCGTATGAAAATAGTGAAAAACGGAGGAAAATGGAGCAGCGCAAATTTGGAAGCCGCAAAATTCATCCCCCAGCACACACTCACCAGAATCGCTAACGCGGTAGGAATCATCCCCATTTTCAAATAGTTCCTTTTTGCTAAGCCGCAGATCTACTCCTTAAAAGCGCCAGTGGCAACCGTTTGCGCTCAGCTTTTGGTAGATTTTATCCACAGGCTATGTTAGCGTGGCAATCCGTTTTGAGAAAAAAAGAGGGCTGAGTAAGTCCTCAGCCCACAAGTCGCTCGGCAAGCAACTGGTCGCTGGCATACAGCCCCCTAGAGGGCCAGCCAGTAATTCCAAAAAACAAAGGCACCAAGCCCGGCTTGGTGCCTATTTTATTTCTGCATCAGCACAAGCGGCGCGACACGCAGCCACTTTAACTTTGCTCAACAGCACTCTGAAATCGCCTGTTTTATTTTTCATTTTTGCTCACAGCACCTTTCTTGCACTGCTCGTTTATCTCTTAGGAACACTATATATAGTTTGGCCTATAGGGCCGCAACCATATTTTGCGATTCTTTCAACGCTTATCCACAAAATATTCGATGCGTTGCCGGAACGACACAGGTTGATACTCTATATGTTGATTTTGGTTGCCTTGTGGACGAATTGCTTTCCCGTGACATTTTGGCAGCAACACTGTGGCAAAACAGCACGCGCCCAGATCAAAAGATCAGGGAAGACGGGTTGCTGTATAAGGGGTGCCGGGGCGTAAAATACTAGATTTCACCCATCAGCTGGCGTTTGGCTTCTGCCATCAGGCGGTCCATTTCGTAGCGCACCTGTGTACGGTCCATCGGCACTTTTGCCGCTTCAAAATCGGCCATCACCTTGCGCAATACGTCATCATCACCCGGCTCGTCAAAGTCAGAAATCACCACAGACTTTACATAGGCATCCACCTCTTCTACCCGGATACCGAGCTTCTGCGCAGCCCAAAGCCCCAGCAGTTTATTACGGCGCGCCTGCACTTTGAATTGCAGCTCCTGATCTTGCGCATATTTCTTTTCGAAGGCGTGTTCGCGATCATCAAAGCCAGACATTTACATACTCCATTTATTGACGTGTCATCAGTTTGCTGTATGGTGTAACCACAGTCATTAACATTAATCAAGATACATTCAAATGAGCAGTAAACATCCTATCTATGAAGGTAAGGCCAAGAAGTTATTTGAAGGACCCGAACCTGGCACGCTGATTCAACATTTTAAAGACAGCGCTACCGCTTTTAACGGCAGCAAACAGGGCAGCATCAGCGGTAAGGGCGTGGTCAATAACCGGATTTCAGAGTTTCTGATGTCCCGGCTCGAAGAAATGGGTGTTCCCACCCACTTTATCCGTAATATCAATATGCGCGAGCAGCTGGTGCGCTCTGTCGAAATTGTGCCGCTGGAGGTGATTGTTCGCAATTACGCAGCTGGCAGTTTTGTCGATCGCTTCAAAGCCATTGAAGGTGAGCCACTCGGCCGCCCCTTGATCGAATATTGCCTCAAAGATGATGCGCTGGGCGATCCGTTTCTCTCGGAAGAGCATATTTTTGCATTCGATATCTGTGAGCCAATTGAGCTGGAAGAGATTCGTCATTACGCATTCCGTATCAATGATTATCTCAGCGGTTTGTTTCAGGGCGTGGGCATCCGCCTTGTCGATATGAAACTAGAATTCGGACGCTTATATGAAGGCGAGTTCATGTCGCTTATTCTGGCCGATGAAATCAGCCCGGATACTTGCCGCCTGTGGGATATCAAGTCCGGCGAGAAAATGGATAAAGACCGCTTCCGCCGAGATCTGGGTGAAGTGGGCGAGTATTACCGCGAAGTGGCACGTCGTCTGGGCGTTCTCAGCGGCGCAGATGTGGTGGATGTCGCCAGCTCTGGACGCAAACCCCAGCTGAGCAAATCATCCGCAAAAAAGCCAGCAGTCGCAGCAAAACGCAAACCGACTCCTCCTAAAAAACCAACCGGAAAAAAGTAACCTATGAAGGCAAAAGTTCATATCACTCTTAAAAACGGCGTATTGGACCCTCAGGGAAAAGCGATCGAAAATGCATTGGATCATCTTGGGTTTCATGGTGTCAACGATGTGCGTCAGGGCAAATATATTGAATTGCAACTCGCTGAAACCGATGCAGCTAAAGCTGAAGCCATGCTGAAAGACATGTGCGAGAAACTACTGGCCAACACCGTAATCGAAAATTATCGTTTTGAACTGGTAGCCTAACGTCATGCGCTCTGCTGTTGTTCGTTTTCCCGGCTCTAATTGTGAACGCGACGTCTTCACTGTCCTGCAGCAAGAAGGATTGAACCCAACGATGCTGTGGCATGGCGATGCCACCCTTCCGGCCAATCTGGATCTGATCGTTATTCCAGGCGGATTCAGCTATGGCGATTATCTGCGCTGCGGCGCTATGGCAGCGCACTCCCCCATCATGCAGGAAGTGGTGACTTTCGCAAAACACGGGGGGCTGGTGCTTGGCATTTGCAATGGATTCCAGATTTTGTGCGAAGCCGGATTGCTGCCTGGTACATTGATGAAAAACCATCATCTGAAATTTAACTGCAAGCCTGTGCATCTGAAGGTCGAGAACACCAAGACGCCCTTCACTTCCGAATATCATGCCCATCAGGTGATTACGGTTCCAATTGCGCATCACGATGGTAGCTATTACGCCGATGATGAGACGCTATCTGCCATGAATGATCGGGGGCAGGTCATTTTTCGTTACTGTTCCCCTGAAGGAGAATATCACGAATACGCCAACCCGAATGGCTCACTGCAGCATATCGCCGGAGTTACCAATAAACGGGGCAACGTGCTAGGCATGATGCCACATCCAGAGCGTTACGCCGATGCGTTGCTGGGCGGCACAGACGGCAAAGCAGTGTTTTCCTCGTTAAAACAATCGACCATCTCCGCTTAACGTATTGAATTTCACTGAATCGTCACACACAAGACAATGTCTCTTTGCTATCTTTAAGCTAGAGAATTGAGTGAACCCTATGTCTGATGGCGCAATTAATGTCCCTGCCGAGACCACACCGTCACTGTGGAACGACTATCTGTATGAGGGTGCTAAAATCGGAGCACTGCCCGCTGCTGCTGCCGTTGGACTTGGAGTTGGCGTACCAACATTGAGCGTGTTGGCCGCCTTGGGCGTTGTCGGTGGCGGTGTTGCCGGAGCCTTTTACGGTAAGTCCGAAATGGAGAAAGAATCCAGCAAGGGTAAAACCTTTTATCCCCCATCCATTTTCAACCGTGGTGCGCTCAGCGGAGCACTCACTGCCAGCATCGTCGGTGTCGCGTTAATGAGTCTGGTCTACGCTTTTTCTGCCAGCCTGACCGGCTTTGCATTTCCTCTGGTTGCCGGTATGGCCATCGCCGGTGTGGCGGGTTATGCCTATATGCAAGGCAAAGTCCATATGGAAACGCAGCAAAGACAATATGATACCGCCAAATCTCTCGCGGTTAGCACAGAACCCGACATCGCTACTCCCGCTAAAGCCGCTACGGTTACCGTCAGCAGCCCTGCAGTCACCAAACAAGATTTAATCGAATTGGAAGCTCGCCTTAAACAAGGCCAGTCCGGCTCACGAACCGCAGTAGAAACACTGCTAAATCAACGCGCTGCCGCTCAAATTGCCCCAAGCGAAGTGGCACGCTAATTCTTTAATTTTCTCTGCATAAATTAGAGCATTCTCACCCGTTTTGTAACAAATTCTTAACATTTGTTATGTTAAATTTATGTTACACTCAGTTGTTAAAAATACACATAAGAATGTGATTGGGGAGGCAAGCTAGATGGCACAAAATCTAAGTATTCCAGACGAAATTAAACTTCCGGTGACCTATTATTCGGAAGGCATGAAACTGTTGCTTGGCAACATCGGGTCAAAAGAGTTCCCTGAACTCGCCTTTACCGGTGTGGGAAGCCAGAATCCGGTGATGACCATCGAGCAGTATAATTATTATTATACGTATGTTCAGAAGATGGCTGAGAATATTCACAAGAATGGCGCTGCAATTTCTGCCTTTTTACAGGCATCTGCCGCTACCCGTTCTGCTGCGATGTCAGGCAAGGTTGCCGGTGGAATTACGGCCAATGAGGTGCAAGCAGTCGCCACGGCACTGGCGGCAGCCAAACCCGCGCCAACCAAGACAATTTAGTCCATTATTGCTTGTTATATTTCTGGACTCGGTTATGCTGCGGCTATCAATCCATAGCCGTAGCTTAAAACCATGTCTGAAGCCCTGAAATCCTTACAAAATAACGACCAAATCATTACCGATCAGGTGATCGCCGACCACGGGCTGACACCGGATGAATACAGCCGTATTCTCGAAATCCTTGATCGCAAACCCAACCTGTTGGAACTGGGAATCTTCTCGGTCATGTGGAGCGAACACTGCTCCTACAAAACCACACGAGTGTGGTTGAAGCGCCTTCCCACACAAGGCCCGCACGTCATTTGCGGCCCGGGCGAGAATGCGGGCGTCATTGATATTGGCGACGGGCTAGCCGCTATTTTCAAAATCGAAAGCCATAACCACCCCTCCTATATCGAACCATTCCAAGGCGCTGCAACCGGTGTAGGCGGCATTCTGCGCGACGTGTTCACCATGGGTGCGCGCCCCGTTGCTAACATGAACTGCCTGAGCTTTGGCCACCCCAAACACCCTAAAACGCGCCATCTGGTAAGCGGGGTCGTCTCTGGTATCAGCTCCTATGGCAATTGCGTGGGGGTTCCCACCATCGGCGGTGAATGCCGGTTCCATCCCTCCTATAATGGCAATATTCTCGTCAATGCCATGACTGTGGGTATCGCGGAGAAAAATAAAATCTTCTACTCCAAGTCATCCGGCGTGGGCAATCCGGTGGTTTATGTCGGCTCAAAAACCGGACGCGATGGGATTCATGGCGCCACCATGGCTTCCGCAGAATTTGACGAGAAAACCGAAGAAAAACGCCCAACCGTTCAGGTTGGTGACCCCTTCACCGAAAAACTATTGATCGAAGCCTGTCTGGAGCTGATGGCCACCGATGCCATTATCGCGATTCAGGATATGGGAGCAGCGGGCCTTACCTGCTCATCGCTGGAAATGGCCGATAAAGGCGGTCTGGGGATAGAGCTGGATCTGGATAAGGTGCCGCAGCGTGAAGCGGGCATGACACCCTATGAAATCATGCTGTCTGAAAGTCAGGAGCGTATGTTGATGATCCTGAAGCCAGAGGCCGTTGCCAAGGCCGAAGCGATTTTCAAAAAATGGGGGCTGGATTATGCCACCGTGGGCAAGCTGACCAATACCGGCAAAATGGTGATGAAAATGCACGGCGCCGTGGTTGGAGAATTGCCCGTTGCACCGATTTCCGGAGCCGCACCGCAATATGAACGCCCCTACCTTGCCACGCCGCAAGCACCCGAAATATCTGCCAACGATATCAACAAAAGCACCGATATTGGCGTCGCACTGGAGCGCCTGATCGCTTGCCCAGATCTTGCCAGCAAGCGCTGGATCTGGGAGCAGTATGACCATATGGTGATGAATGACACCATCATGACACCAGGTGGCGATGCCGGTGTGGTGCGAGTGCATGGCACCCGCAAGGGGTTGGCGATTACTACTGACGTAAACCCTCGCTACTGCAAGCTGGATCCGATTGATGGCGGCATGCAGGCCGTAACCGAAACCTATCGCAACCTGACGGCGGTGGGGGCACAACCCATGGCCATCACCAACTGCCTGAATTTCGGCAACCCGCAAAAACCGGAAATTATGGGACAGATTGTAGGATGTATTCTGGGCATGGCCGAGGCCTGCTCTAAACTCAATTACCCCGTCGTATCTGGCAACGTGTCGCTTTATAACGAGACCAACGGCGAATCCATCAACCCAACCCCCAGCATTGGCGGCGTTGGTTTGCTGCAGGACGTCTCAAAATTGCTGCGCAATGCCTTTAGCGAAGAAGGCCACACCATCTATGTCATAGGCCGTACCGAAGGACATATCGGCGCCAGCCTCTATCTGCGCGAAATCGAAGGCCGCGAAGAAGGCGCGCCTCCCAAAATAAACCTTGAAGCAGAGCGCCGTCACAGTGCCTTCATCCTCAGCATGAACGATCTGGGCCTGCTCAGCGCCTGCCACGATGTCTCCGAAGGCGGCCTGCTGGTAGCCATCACTGAAATGTGCTTCCCGCACAATGTGGGGGCAGAACTGCATTTCCCGGTCGATGTCACCAACCCACTGGCTTATGCCTTCGGTGAAGATCAGGGGCGCTACATTATTTCTGTTCCACCGAAGTTTAACGATGAAGTGCTGCTCAGCGCAAACCGCCTCGATATACCACTGACAGAAATCGGCACCACCGGTGGTGATTTGTTGATTGTGCAAGGGCTGACCCGTATCCCGATTGAGCATCTGAAAACCGCTAATGAGGTGTGGATGCCCGGCTATATGTCAGCATAAAAGGATACACCATATGCCCATGGATGCTGCACAGATTGAATCCCGTATCAGGCAAGCCTTGCCCGATGCCACCATTGAGTTGCAGGATTTAGCTGGCGATAACGATCATTGGCAGGTCACTGTCACCTCCGCTTCTTTTGCGGGGAAACCGAAAGTAGTGCAGCATAAACTGGTATATCAGGCCTTGGGCAGCGACATGGGAACCACCCTGCACGCCCTTGCCATCAAAACAAAAACCCCTTGATTACGGCCCCATTGCCGCCTATATCCCTTAAGAATCAGGAGACGCTTATGACCAACGCATTGTTCGAACAAATCGCCAGCGACATCAAAGAAAACGATGTAGTGCTCTACATGAAGGGTAGCCGCAAACTGCCGCAATGCGGTTTTTCTGCTGCCGTGGTGGCGGTGCTGGATCGCCTTGGCGTTCAGGACTACAAGGATGTCAATGTCCTGCTGGATATGGACGTTCGCCAAGCCATCAAAGAATTCTCCGACTGGCCAACCATCCCGCAACTCTACATTAAGGGCGAGTTTATTGGAGGGTGCGATATCGTAAAAGAGATGTATGAAACCGGCGAACTGGCCACCCTACTCAAAGAAAAAGGCGTCGCATTCACCCAAGCCGCTTAAGGTTTATATACCACGTTCCTGATCGCTGCGGCGCGCCTGCTGATGCTGGATCACGGCATGCAACTCGCCCAGCTCATGATTGCCGTGCTGCAGCGAAACGGTGACCCCCTTGCCCGCCAGATCTTTGCCAATCTCTTCCAGCTGCTGATTAAGCGCCGGTGTGCGCCGCAGTGAATCACGGATCTTACGCATCGTATCTTGCGGCAGAACATAGGCCAGCCACTGACGTTGTTTCTTAAGCTGCGTACGTTCCTGATCGAGCCACTGCTGTTCCTGAAAAAGACGCTCCAACTCGCGCGCGGCATCGGCGTGATGCGATTGCACATGCTCGCGCATCCGCTTCAAAATGGCGTCACGAATATGCTTGGGCTCGTTGGCCAGTAGCCGATTGATGCGGCCGGCAACATCCTTATGACCCTGTTTCAATGCGCGGGCAATATCCTGAATCTCTTCCTGATACTCCAGGATGATGCGTTTAACATCTGTCTGCCTTTTGGTAGGGAACCACACCATGGACGCATTATATCACATGACGCGGTAAATAGCGATGCGCACAAAAAAGGGCGCCGCAAGGGCGCCCTTTCCCAATCCGTTTTCGACGCTGCAATTAGCGCGAATAAAACTCGACCACCAGATTCGGTTCCATGTGAACCGGATACGGTACATCCGTAAATTTTGGAGAACGGGTGAAGGTCGCTTTAAAGTTTGCCAGATCCATTTCGATGTAATCCGGTACATCGCGCTCTGGATTTTGCAATGCTTCCATAACCATCGGAATTTGGCGTGATTTTTCTTTTACTTCAATCACATCGCCAACATTGACACGGTAGCTGGGGATTTTCACCTTTTTACCATTTACGGTAATGTGGCCGTGGTTGATGAACTGGCGGGCAGCAAACACCGTTGGTACCACACACATGCGGTAGAGCACAGCATCCAGACGACGCTCCAGCAGCGCGATCAGGTTTTCAGAGGTATCGCCTTTCAGGCGGATGGCCTCAGTATAGATACGGCGGAACTGACGCTCCGTGATATTGCCATAATAGCCTTTCAGCTTTTGCTTAGCGAGCAGCTGAGTACCATAGTCAGACAGTTTGCGCTTACGAGCGGCACCATGTTGACCTGGGCCATAAGAACGGCGATGAACGGGATCTTTGGCACGGCCCCACAGGCTTTCACCAATATGACGTGAAATTTTATATTTCACCGAGTGACGTTTAGACATAATTTATCCTTTCTACATTGACTGCAAATGGGCGATTAACACCCTGTTTCCTCAGTATTTTATTCTATTCCGCACCCACGGGAGGGAAACGCTCGCCGCAAACGGAAGCCGAAACATAGAGAATAATCCTGTTATGTCAATGGATTTATAAGGGAAAAATCGGGCGTACTGGCCTAGACAGAGAGGTTCTGTTCTACAGGCGCCAGCATGCGGCCCTGATAGCTGCCCGCCCCCACCATGGTGGTTGGGCCCGCAACCATGCGGCTGGGTGGCATTTGTCCGGGCAATGCACCCGGCCCCCCTGCCATCATTGCTTGCTGTTGCATAGCATCCAGTGCCATCCCTACATCACGCTGTGCAGCATTATCCGCATTAATTAGCCGTTCGCGTGCTAGCTCACGGCCTGCTTCTTCGGGAGTTAAACCATCGTCGGTTCGCACCGGAGCAGACCCACTCAGAAAATGACTGGCCAGCGCACCCAGACCAAGAATGCCCAGCACGCCAGCGACCATTGGCCGTTTTTCTATCAGTCTAGCTGGAATATTGACTATTTTTGCAGCACCGGAGTCCAGTCCGCTCACTGCAGACCTAGCCACTATCGATTTGGGTGCCGTAAAGCTACTGATAAAGCGCCCCGGCAACTCAGTCAGTGCTTCAAACAATCGAGATATTGCGCCACCTGTTTTACTTGCCATCACTTGCCTCGCTTACGCTTTCGCCATTTCCTGAACCGGCATGGAAGCCAATCCCATTTTGGCCACGGTTGCCGCATCAATTTTTGTTCCTTCCGCCTGAATCAGCGGATTCTTTGGTTTATCGCAATCTGTCACCACGGCCGCCACTTCCGGCTGTGTTGCAACGGCAGTTTGAACCGCCACCTGCTGCTCAATAAATCCTTGCGCGGCGTCCAGCCGTGCTTTGGCTTGCAGCGTGCGCATTTGCGCCATATCACGCACCATCGCTGTTTGCGCCGCACCTTCACGATCGCGTAGCGCTGCGGCTTGCTCACCAGCCACCCGTTGTATCCCACGCTCTGTACCAGAGCTAAATCCTAAAATGCCGCCTACTGCAGCCAGAACAGAACCAAAGACATAGGGGATACCTAGTCCCAACGGCGTTAATGAAGCCAATCCAGCCGCAATTCCAGTACCAATACCCAACGCAGTAGCATATGAAGCAATGGAAGGCACCGCACCGGTAAGCGAAACCCCGAAAATTGTACCACCAGCAGCCAGACCGTAAACTCCAAGGCCTACTAATCCGCCAACCACTGCTGCACCCAGCAAGGTGCCAAGCACGCCCGCACGCACACCACCAAAAAAACCACTTTTCGCGCCTTCACCCATCTCCGTGGTCAAGCGCGTCATCGTGGTATGATTGCGTGGTTCAAATTGTGTTGGCATATCCTATCCAAAAACTTTTTCCAGTTACGCTCATTCTACCACGGCTTACCATCTGAAAAAGTGAAGCTTTTGTGACAATTTTATCGGAGAGACACTCACAATATGATTAGGTAACAGTGCGTTACACTCTGGCCAGCTCTACTCTGGGGGTGAGCGCCATCCCCATATGAGAAACCGAGGCCGCATGAATGCGGTTCGTGCCAGCCTGTAGCAGCGGGTTGGATGCCGCTCCGGAGAATGCTTGCTGTTCAATGAATGAGGTGGCTGCATCAAGCCGGCTGGAAGCCATCGCTGCACGCTGGTGGGCCAGATCGCGGACACTGGCTGTGCGTGCGCGTTCTACCAGCTCCTGTTCTGCAGCTCTTTGCTCACCTTTTACCTGTTCTTTTCCCTCTTTCGCTCCGGAATATAGTCCGGTGGAAAGCCCAATCCATTCACTGCCGATACTGAAGAGATAGGGAATAGGGGTAAACAATGATGCAAATGTACCGGCAATTCCGGAAAACAACCCCAAAGCAACAGCGGGAAAGGCACTAAATGCACCGGTGATGCTGGCAGCCGCAGAGGCTCCAAGCCCCACCGTTTCGGTTAGAACACCGGCTACGACCGCTGGATTTGCTGCAACATAATAGCTGCCAAAACCAGCCATCAGCCCGCAAGCCAGTGCGCCTGTCACGATACCTAGAAATCCTGCTTTAATGCCACCCCAGAAACCACTCTTTGCTGCATCGCCCACACGCAGCAATGACGATGAACGTTTCGTATGGTGATGGGGTTCAAATTGGAGCTGATCCACGGTATGCACCTTTTTAGATGCTAAAGCCTGTTATCACATCTATCTACGCAGTTAACTTACAGCAGAAAACCTTGAAATTTATGCTTTGCCCATGTGATGCATCGGCATGGAGGCAAGCCCCATTTGTGCAATGGTTGCTGCATCCACACGGGTGCTTTCTGCCTGCAGCAATGGATTGCTGGCTTTCACCACACCGGCATCCGGCGCTTTAACCGTTCCTGCCTCGGGTGCCTTCGGTGCTGCAGCTGCAGCCGTTACTCGCGCTGCATCGGGTGTGCCTGCACCTTGCTGCGCAATCACATACGCCTGTGCCGTGGCAATATCCGCCTGCGCTTCCAGCCCGCGTGCTTTTGCCATATCTCTATACGCTGCCATTTCTGCATCATGCGCTTGCATCATCCTCGACGAAGCCTGCTCGCCTGCCACGCGTTCTGCACCGCGACCTACCCCGCGATAGGCTCCAACACCGCCACCAATCGTTGCTAGCATTCCTCCTACCACATACGGTGCCGGGGTCGCTAAGCTTAGAACACCTGTAATAGTTCCAATACCCGTTAAGGCAAGAGCGCTTGTCGCCCATCCCAAACCAAAGGTAGCAAGCGCAAAGAGCGAGCCAACCAACGTTGCACCGAGCAAGATGCCAAATAACCCGCCTCTAATCGCGCCACCAATGCCACCTTTGGCACCTTCGACGGTTTCAACCGCCAAGCCGGATACGGCTGAGTGGCGACGTGGTTCATATTCCATATAAGAAGACATGCTAGCCTCGCAGTAACTTTTTCAACTGTGGTCATTCTAACATGGGTTTACAGCTTGAAACGTGAAGCTTTTATGACATTTTAGGGAGTTTATTACCCTATTCCCCGGCCAGTTGCCTGACCACGACCAGCCGCCAAACGGGCCACATGGCCGCCGCGCGGTGGCTCTATGTCCAGCTCTTCATTCAGCGCTAATTGTCGCGCTGGACTGCGTGCTGGTGCCACTTCTGCTACTTGTGCCGGACTCCCAGACGAAGCCAGACCAGAAGACATCCCTCTTATGGTTCCAAGCAGTCCACCTGCCACCGAACCGAGTAATCCCGCACCAATGGGCAACGCCAATACCAAAAACGCATTATTGGTAGCAAGCCCTGCCACGATGCCAGCGATCCCACCCCACCAGCCAAGCGTCATCGATCCGGAAATCATGCCAGATAAAAGGCCGCCCACAGTGCTGGTAATAAACTTAAAGAAATCAACCGCCTTATCGTTATTCTGCTTGAGTTTCAGTATAAAACAATTGGGAAAGAGGAACCAATGAAGCTTTTGTGACAACGCTTAGCGTTCGCACAGGCACTGAATGATGCCGCGCAGGGTGCGCACCTCTTGCTCCGACAGTTCCTGCCGTTGAAACATATTGCGGATATTGCGCCACATAATCGGCTTTTTCTCTTCCACTTTCCAGAAGTTACGATCATCCAGCCGCGCCTCGAGATCATCGAATAAAGATTGCATTTCTTGTTTGCTCGCCCGCGTGGCTGTCTCCGGCGCTGCAATGGTCAATCGGCCCGACACCCTGGTCCATTCATAGCAGGTGATGGCCACTGCCTGCGCCAGATTAAGCGACGGATAGGCTTCCCCCACCGGAATCGTGACCATGGCATCGGCGAGCGCCAGATCCTCATTATCCAACCCGCTACGCTCCGGCCCGAACATCACCCCAATACGCTGCCCGCCCGCAACCGCTTCTACCAACTGTTGCATCGCCTCGGCCATGTCAAACAGAGGCTTTTCCATATAGCGCAGACGGCTGGACGTGGCATAAATGCGGTGACAATCCGCAATCGCCGCTGCAGTAGTATCATAAAGACCGGCAGCACCCAGCATGTCTTTTGCGCCGGCCGCCATCGATTCTGCCGCAGGATTGGGCCAGCCGTCACGGGGTGCGACAATCCGCAAATCCGTCAGGTCAAAATTCTTCATCACCCGCGCCGCCGCACCGATATTCTCGCCGAGCTGGGGCTTCACCAGAATAATTGCTAACGACATGGAATTAATGACGCTTGAGCAGCAGATACGTAATCGCGTCATGCAAGGCATTAAACGACGCATCGATCACGTTGTGCGACACCCCGATGGTGGTCCAGCAATTGCCCTTGGAGTCTTTGCTCTCAATCATGACGCGTGTCAGCGCGGCTGTGGCATCCTGCGGGGTCAGGATGCGTACTTTATAGTCACTCAGATGCATATCAGCGAGCGATTTGAAATGCGGCAGCAGGGCTTTGCGAATGGCTGCATCCAGCGCATTCACCGGACCGTTACCTTCCGCCACCGTCATGATTTTTTCTTCACCGCCGCGAATGCGTAGCTTAATGGTTGCTTCTGAAATGGTCATCAACTGGCCTTTGGCGTTGTAGCGACGTTCATCGATCACACGGAAACTGCGCAGGTCAAAATAATCCGGCACGGTTCCCAGCTTCCGCCGCACTAACAGTTCAAAACTTGCATCGGCATCGTCATAGGCATAACCCAGCTTCTCGCGCTCTTTGATCTCTTTTACCAGCCCATCCAGCTTAGGGTTTTCGGCTTCTTCTTCTAAGCCCATCTGGCGCAAGCGCGACACGATGTTCGATTTACCCGATTTATCCGACACCAGAATACGGCGTTCATTGCCTATTTTTTCGGGGTCAATATGCTCGTAGCTGGAGGTATCTTTTGCCATCGCCGATACGTGCAACCCGCCTTTATGCGCGAAGGCAGAGCTTCCCACATAGGGTGCGTGCGGATTGGAATCACGGTTCAGCCGGTCATCCACCATCCGCGCCAGCGATGTGAGATGCTTCAGTTTGGCCTCGCTGACACCTGTTTCAAACCCCAGCTTCAGCATCAGATTCGGAATCAGCGAAATCAGATTGGCATTACCGCAGCGTTCGCCTATGCCATTAATGGTGCCCTGCACCTGACGCACCCCCGCCTGCACTGCTGCCAAAGAGTTAGCAACCGCACTATCCGTATCATTATGGCAATGAATGCCAAGATATTTGCCCGGAATATGCTGCACCACCTGCTGCACCATGTCTGATATTTCATGCGGCAGCGACCCACCATTGGTATCGCACAGAACCACCCAGCGCGCGCCAGCATCATACGCCGCTTTCACCACCTCCAGCGCATAGGTCGGATTGGATTTATAGCCATCAAAAAAATGTTCGGCGTCAAATACCGCTTCACGCTTATTCGCAACCAGATAGACAATGCTTTCGGTAATCATGCGCAGATTTTCCTTGCGTGACACATTGAGCGCGGTTTCCACCTGATGCGCCCATGCTTTACCCACCATGCAGATACTTTGGGTGCCCACCCCCAGCAAGTCCTGCAAACCCGGATCATTTTCCGCTGAACGCCCCGAGCGCCGCGTCATGCCAAATGCCGATATGGTTGCCCGTTTGGTTTTCGGCAAATCAGCAAAGAAAGCATCATCGGTGGGGTTCGCCCCCGGCCATCCGCCTTCAATATAGTCAATCCCAATCGCATCCAACTCGCGGGCAATGGCTTGCTTATCGGCTACTGTAAAATCAATGCCGCGAGCCTGCGCCCCATCGCGCAGCGTAGAATCATAGAGATATACCCGTTCCTTAGCCATAGGCTAGGGTTTTAGCGCCTGAGCAGACGCGACGCAAAAGAAATCCGCAGAAACCCGCTTCAGGACGGTTTTTCTTCTTCCCCGCGTTCTTTTTCCTGCCGCGCTTCACGCGCTAAAAGCGCGCGTTCATGCGCCATATAGCGCTCGGCCGCGAAATAGGTGTAAGTAGTTGACCAACCGATTAGAATAAGGCCATTAACCGCTTCCACACCGGTCATAATCCGAATCGGCCCCGTCGCAAAAATATCGCCATACCCGACCGAAGAATAGGTTATCACCGAAAAATACACGTAAGACAGCAGATATCCCGGCTCAAAC
>Ga0214923_10000243_pt1 | contig 83654 bp, 78 predicted proteins | sample LL1510_MetaG_FD_177993 | JGI IMG/M metagenome (GOLD analysis project Ga0214923, IMG submission 177993) | Freshwater microbial communities from Lake Lanier, Atlanta, Georgia, United States - LL-1510 | ecosystem: Environmental > Aquatic > Freshwater > Lake | place: USA: Georgia | collected...
GCCGCTATGAGATCAGTACGCGGTCCCGCCCCCTGCGACCCGGATACGAGACAGACCCATCAACCGATCAGAGCGCTTCAGAGGCGAAGTCGGCAAGCCTTGAGCGCTCGCCGCGTTGCAAGGTGATGTGCCCGGCGTGGCCCCAACCCTTGAAGCGGTCGACCACATAGGTCAGCCCTGAGGAGCCTTCGGTGAGGTAAGGCGTGTCAATTTGCGCGATATTGCCCATGCAAATCACCTTTGTTCCCGGACCAGCGCGCGTGATCAAGGTTTTCATTTGTTTGGGGGTGAGATTTTGGGCTTCGTCGACGATCAAAAACTTATTCACGAAGGTTCGGCCGCGCATGAAAGACATGGCTTTGACTTTCACGCGGCTACGGATCAAATCCTGTGTGCTTGAGCGCTCCCACTGACTCGAGCTGCTGTCGCCTTTATTGAGGACTTCAAGATTGTCCTCGAGTGCGCCCATCCAGGGCTGCATTTTTTCTTCTTCGGTACCTGGCAAATATCCGATATCCTCGCCCACCGGCACCGTGGCCCGCGTCATGATGATTTCGCTGTAGCGCCTAGCCTCAATCACCTGTTCGAGTCCAGCTGCAAGCGCCAGCAGTGTTTTTCCGGTGCCAGCTTGCCCAAGCAGCGATACAAAGTCGACCTGCGGATCCATCAACAGATTCATGGCGAAGTTCTGTTCGCGGTTTCGCGCGGTGATACCCCAGACCGAATGCTTGGGGTGACCGTAATCACGCAAGGTTTGCAAGACAGCACGCCTGCCGACAATCTCGCGAACAATGGCTTGCAATGCCTGACTTCCTTCAACATAAACAAACTCATTGACCCTAAGCGAGGGTACCAGAGGACCTTGTACGCGATAAAATGTATAACCAGACTGCTGCCAGGACTCCATGCCTTTGCCATGGGTTTCCCAAAAGTCTGCCGGCAAAGCGGTCATACCCGAATAAAGCAGGTCGGTGTCTTCCAGGACCTGATCGTTGAGGTAGTCCTCAGCAATCAGCCCGAGCGCACGCGCTTTGATACGCATGTTGATATCTTTGGATACCAGCACGACTTCCCGATCGTTGCGGCTTTGCTGCAAACTTTTCACCACACCGAGAATCTGATTGTCGGCCTTGCCTTCAGGCAGTCCCGCTGGAAGGTCGAACTTCAAATCCTGGGTTTGGATCAGCAGTTTTCCGCTCGCTTCGCTATTGCCCAAAGCGTCGAGCAACATGCCATTTGCCGGATCGGTGCCGGAAGCCAGCATCAATTGGTCAAGGCTGCGGCTGATCTGTCGCGCATGCCGGGATACCTCAGACATGCCCTTTTTGTGGGCATCGAGCTCCTCAAGCGTGACCATCGGCAGGTAAACATCATGCTCGTCAAAGCGAAAAAGGCTCGAAGGATCGTGCAAGAGCACATTGGTGTCGAGTACAAAAAGCCGACTGGCACTGAGCCTTGGTTTTTTGCGGCGGCCACTTGTGTGTTTGCTGGTGGCCATCTGTTGGGTCGGCTCGGTCCTGAGCAAATCTGGCTGTGGGACCTCCAGCAGCTGGGTTGCGTTCAGGGGGGCCTGCTCAAGGGCGTGGCTGATGGCGCCGTTTGCTACCGGGACCTGGGCTGTGGTCTGCGACACAGGTTTTGTATCCGATGCTTTTTTTCGCGTCTGCTGCGATCGTTGTTTGGCAACCGCTTCAAGATCAATGAGCGTGGCAGGCTTACGGGGGGCAGGTGGTAAGGGCATGGGTTTTACTTTGTCAAAGAAACTAAAGGCTCTGGACGTAGGCAAGCACTTCAGCCACGTGCCCCGGGATTTTCACCCCACGCCAATCCCGCAACAGCGTCCCGTCCTTGCTGATCACAAAGCTTGAGCGCTCAATACCGCGCACCGCTTTGCCGTACATCATCTTGTTTTTCATCACACCGAACTGATTGCACAGCGCTTCGTTCGGGTCTGAAATCAGAGCAAAGGGCAATTCGTACTTCTTTTTGAAGTTCTCATGCGATTTCAGCGAGTCACGCGATACGCCCACCACCAAGGCACCAGCACTTAGAAAGGCCTCGCAGTGATCGCGAAAGTCCATGCTTTGGGTGGTGCATCCCGGGGTATTGTCCTTGGGATAAAAATACAAAACCAGATGCTGCGTTAAGGCCGTCAGGTCAAATCGGCCAGCGGTGGAATCGGCCTCAAAGGGGCTGACCTTTTGACCGACAGTGATGCTCGCTTGTTCAGACATGCTTGAAGTAACTCGCAAAAATGGGTTGAGGTTGGGTGTCAGGCATTCATCGGCAATAAAGCGGCCAGGACCTTTCGGCCTTCAGCCATCAAGATGTTGTAAGTCCGGCAAGCCGCTGGCGTTGCCATACACTCAAGCCCGATGCCTTGGTTCGCAAACTGCATGGCGAATTTGGGATGTAAAAAGCGTTGCTGTGAGCCGGTTCCCACAATCACCAGATCGGGCCTGGCCTCAAGGAGCGCCATAAAGTCATCGGCAGCGATGTCGGTCCAGGTTCTCGGGCGCCAAGCCTGGAGCATACCTTCAGGCATGACCAGCAGGCTCCCTTCGGTGACCTGGGCATTGACTGCGATCCACGTCGGCCCGTAGCCGGTAATCGTGTGCAGGGATGCTGCCTGATGCTCTTGAAGTTTCACAGCCAGATGATGCCGTATTGATTCATACGGAAATGTTACATTCCCCCGCTCACAAACAGATCCTTTGTCCGACCAACATGACGCCCTCTCGAGAATTCTCGCGAATTCAACGCCTGCCGCCCTATGTATTCAACATCACGGGCGAGCTCAAAATGGCTGCCAGGCGTCGGGGCGAGGACATTATCGACCTGAGCATGGGCGATCCGGACGGGGCAACACCGCAACATATTATCGACAAGCTGGTCGAGGCCTCGCAAAAACCGCACACCCACGGCTATTCGGTGTCGCGCGGCATCCCCAGGCTTCGCAAGGCGATTGCCGACTGGTATGCGCGGCGCTTCAGCGTTGACATTGACCCCGAATCCGAGGCCATCGTGACGATTGGCTCCAAAGAGGGGCTCGCCCACCTGATGCTTGCCACGCTCGACCGCGGCGATACCGTGATTGTCCCCAATCCAAGCTACCCGATTCATATTTACGGTGCGGTGATCGCTGGGGCTCAGACGGTGTCGGTACCGATGTTGCCCGGTGTTGACTTTCTGGCTGAACTCGAACTTAGCCTGCGAAGCGCGGTCAAAAAGCCCAAGTTGATGATTCTCGGCTTTCCCAGCAACCCGACTGCGCAATGCGTTGATCTGCCATTTTTTGAGAAAGTGGTTTCACTGGCTCGGGAATTCAACGTGATGATCGTTCACGATCTGGCCTATGCCGACATTGTTTTTGATGGTTATCGCGCACCTTCGATTCTTGAAGTGGACGGATCGCGTGAGGTGGCTGTTGAATCCTTCACCATGAGTAAAAGCTATAACATGGCCGGCTGGCGGATTGGCTTCATGGTCGGAAACGCCGAAATGATCGCTGCATTGGCAAGAATCAAGAGTTATCACGATTACGGTGCATTTACGCCAATCCAGGTTGCCTCAATTGCAGCGCTTGACGGGCCTCAGGACTGCGTGCATGAGGTCTGCGCCAAGTACCGTTTGCGTCGTGACGTGCTTGCCAAAGGGCTGAACGAGGCGGGTTGGCCAGTCGAATTGCCGAAAGCTTCGATGTACATTTGGGCCAGAATTCCGGAAGCATTTCGCGCGGAGGGTTCGCTCGAGTTCGCAAAACGCCTGCTGAGCGAAGCCAAAGTGGCGGTGTCTCCAGGCATTGGGTTCGGCGAACTCGGCAATGACTATGTGCGCTTTGCCCTGATCGAAAACGAGCAGCGTATCCGACAGGCGCTGCGTGGTGTGCGTGATCTTTTGCGCCTTGAGGCGCGCAGCGAACAGGAATCGTCATGAAAAACTTGCGGGTCGGTCTGCTTGGCATGGGAACCGTGGGAGGCGGAACCTTTGAGGTTCTTAGCCGCAATCACGAGGAGATCAAGCGTCGGGCAGGCTGCGACATCAACATCACCCGCGTTGCCGATAAAGACCTGGATAGGGTGCGTGCGAGGCTTGGTGATCGGGCAGCGCTTTGCGATGATGCTTTTTCAATTGTCAACGATCCTGACATTGATGTGGTGATCGAATTGCTGGGCGGTTATGGAGTCGCTAAAGATCTGGTCATGACCGCGATTCAAAACCGCAAGCATGTGGTCACGGCCAACAAGGCCTTGCTCGCGGTCCATGGCGAAGAACTTTTCAATGCAGCCCGCGAGCATGGCGTGATTCTCGCCTTTGAAGCTGCAGTGGCAGGCGGCATACCGATCATCAAGGCGCTTCGTGAAGGCTTGGCCGCAAACCGGATCGAATGGATTGCCGGGATTATCAACGGCACAACCAACTTCATCCTTTCGGAAATGCGTGACAAGTCCTTGCCGTTTGCAACCGTGCTGGCGCAGGCGCAGGCGCTTGGCTATGCTGAAGCCGACCCCACTTTCGATATTGAAGGGATCGATGCTGGCCACAAGATCAGCTTGTTGGCCTCGCTAGCCTTCGGTATCCCGGTGCAGTTTGACAAAGCGCATATTGAAGGCATCACGCAGCTGCAAGCGCAAGATATCCGTTATGCCGAGCAATTGGGTTATCGGATCAAGTTGCTCGGTATAACCCGAAGGCGTGCACAAGGGTTCGAGTTGCGGGTTCACCCCACGCTGATTCCGTCAAAACGACTGATCGCCTCGGTTGAAGGTGCAATGAATGCTGTCTGGGTCAAGGCCGACGCTGTTGGTCACACCATGTACTACGGCAAAGGCGCTGGCGCCGAAGCAACCGCTTCTGCGGTGGTTGCCGATCTTATTGATGTGGCCCGCGCTTTTTCGGTTCCGGCAGCGTTTCGGGTGCCAAGCCTGGGCTTTCAGGCCGACGCATTGATGAACACTGCGGTTTTAACGCGGGAGCAAATCGAATCGGCCTACTATCTCCGGCTTCAGGTTGAGGATCAGCCTGGGGTACTGGCTGACATTACCCGAATACTTGCCGACGGTGGTATTTCGCTTGACGCGGTCTTACAGCCTGAGCCTCAAGCGGGTGAGCGTCAGACCGATGTGATCTTGCTCACGCACTGCTGCCTTGAAGCGGCTGTCGATGCGGCCGTCGTCAGGATTGAATCGTTGCCGACGGTGCTATCAACGGCGATTCGCTTGCGTCTTGAGGATCTCGATTAAGCCATGCGCTACATCTCGACCCGTGGTGGGCTTGAACCGAGCAGCTTTGAGGCGGTTTTGCTGGGTGGTTTAGCGCCTGACGGTGGGTTGGTTGTGCCTGAGTTCTATCCGCAATGCACCCGCGAATCGATGCGCGCCTGGCAGGGTCTTTCCTACGCAGAGCTGGCCTTTGAAATTCTCAGGCTCTATGCCAGTGACTGGCCCGAGAGCAGCCTGCGCGCGCTGATCGATAAGACTTACACCATGATGGTTTTTGGTACAAAAGAAGTCACACCGCTCAAGCAACTCAATGAGCATTTGTACTTGCTAAGGCTAAGCAACGGTCCGACGCTGGCCTTCAAAGACATCGCAATGCAGCTATTGGGCAATCTTTTTGAGTATGTCTTACTCAAGCGCGGCGAGCAGCTCAATATTCTTGGTGCCACCTCCGGTGACACCGGCAGCGCGGCCGAGTACGCGATGCGCGGCAAGCGTGGCGTTCGGGTCTTCATGCTCTCGCCTTACGGCAAAATGAGCGCGTTTCAGACTGCTCAAATGTATTCGTTATTAGATCAGAATATTTTCAATATCGCCCTTGATGGCGTTTTTGACGATGCGCAGGATCTAGTAAAAGCGGTCTCGGCTGACTTGAATTTCAAGGATCGATTCGCGATCGGCACCGTGAATTCGATCAACTGGGCAAGGGTTGTTGCTCAGGTTGTGTACTACTTCAAAGCCTATTTCGCAGCGACCAGTGCAGACGGCGGTCAGCCATCTGCGGCCGAAGTCTCTTTTTGTGTGCCATCAGGCAACTTTGGCAATGTGCTGGCAGGACATATTGCAAGGCAAATGGGATTGCCGATCCGTCGGCTTGTGCTTGCCACCAATGAAAACAATGTGCTGGATGAGTTCTTCAAATCTGGCCGCTACCGGCCTCGAGCGAGTCGGGAAACGCGGCAGACAAGCTCGCCATCGATGGATATCTCAAAAGCCTCCAATTTTGAGCGTTTCATGTTTGATCTGCTTGATCGCGATCCGGAGCAAACCCGCAAGCTTTGGGCGCAAATCGATGCGCAAGGCTATTTTGATGTGTCAGCCGATCCGCGCTGGCAAGCACAGCGCGAGCGCTTTGCTGTGTACTCTGGCTCAAGTTCGCATGCTGTACGGATGCAAACCATCCGCGACGTTTATGTGCAGTATGCTGAGTTGATCGATCCCCATACGGCCGATGGCGTTGCGGTGGCGAAATCCTTCGCGGAGCCAGGGGTTCCTATGATTTGCCTTGAAACCGCGCAGCCAGCGAAGTTTGCCGAATCGATGCGTGAAGCGCTCGGCCATGAGCCCGCTCTGCCGCCGGGATTGCACGATCTGCCGCAACGAGCTCAACGTTATTGCCGCATGCCAAGGGATTTGGCGATGCTCAAGTCCTACATCCGCGCCCATGCGCCTGCGCGCTAAGACAGGGTGAAGGCGATGCTCAGCTTGAACGATGCCTTGGAGGAGCTGCTTGATGCGGCAAGGCCAGTCTCAGAAGTGCAGCTGCTGAACACGCTTGAAAGCGACGGACGCGTGCTTGCAGCCGATCAGATTGCTGATATCAATGTGCCGCCGATGGACAACAGCCAAATGGACGGTTATGCATTGTGTAGCGCAGACCTTGATGCAAACGATCGTTTTTCCGTGAGCCAGCGCATACCGGCCGGGCATCTTGCACAGTCGCTTCAGGCAGGCACTGTTGCACGCGTGTTCACTGGAGCCTTCATTCCGCCGGGCGCTGATGCGGTGGTGATGCAAGAGGAGGTCGAGCTCGAAGGCGATCAGGTCATCATCCGGCATCGCCCCGGCGTTGGGCAATGGATTCGGCGGGCGGGCGAGGATATTCGCTGTGGAGCAACCATACTTGAGAGGGGCGATCGGCTCTGCCCGCAGGCCTTGGGCTTGGCTGCCTCGGTGGGTCTGGCCACGCTTCCGGTTTACCGCCGCTTGCGGGTGGGATGCCTTTTCACGGGCGACGAATTGACCATGCCGGGCGAAGCTTTAAAACCTGGATCGATCTACAACTCCAACCGTTTTGTGCTCGTCAATATGCTCAGACGCCTCGGTTGCGAGGTCGAAGACCTGGGCATCGTGGCCGATCGCCTGGAGCAAACCCGCGCCGCATTGCGCGATGCGGCCGATCGCTGCGATCTGATCGTCAGTTCGGGCGGTATGTCCGTTGGTGAGGAAGATCATGTCAAGCCGGCGGTCGCTGCCGAAGGCAGCTTATCGGCTTGGCAGATTGCGATCAAGCCCGGCAAACCCCTGGCCTGGGGAACGATACAGCGTCCAACGCGGGATGCCTTTTTCATTGGCTTGCCGGGCAATCCGGTATCAAGCTTTGTCACGTTTTTACTGTTTGTGCATCCCTTTGTGTTGAAGATGCAAGGACAACGGCAATGGGCTAGCAAATCCCTCAGCATGCGGGCTGATTTTGAATGGCTCAAGCCCGACAAACGCCGGGAGTTTTTGCGCGTTCGTATCAACGCCCAAGGCGGCCTTGAACGCTATGCGAATCAGAGCTCGGCCGTGTTGACCTCAACCGTTTGGGCCGACGGCCTTGCTGACATTGCGCCAGGCTTGGTTGTGCGTCAAGGCGATAGGGTTCCCTATCTCAGTTTCAATCACGGCTTCGGTGCACGCTGATGCGGATTCAATTGCGTTTTTTTGCTGCGCTTCGGGAGGCGCTTGACACCGAAACCGAGGCACTTGATCTGCCACCCGAAGTCACGGACATCGGCAAATTGCGGTGTTTTCTTGCCTCCCGTGGCGGCGCCTGGTCGAAGTCCTTCGCACATGATCAGGCTCTACGCGCTGCTATCAACCAAAGGCTTGTTCAGCCTTCAGCAGCACTGCACGATGGCGCCGAAGTCGCATTTTTCCCGCCGGTGACGGGCGGTTGATCATGCGGGCGTCTTTACCCACTCAATCCGCAGCGATAGATCAGGCGTCGTCAACACCTACATCGATCAGCGCTGCTGAAGCTGCTCAAGGCCTCGGGTCGGCTCAGGAGGCTTTGCCTGAAGCGAGCATCCTGTCTCGTCCCTATGTCCAGGTACGGGTACAAACCGACGATTTTCAGATCGATCACCTGCTTGCTGCGCTGCGACGCGACCGGCCAAAGATTGGTGCGATTGCCTGTTTTGTCGGAACCGTGCGTGACCTTAACCAGGGCGATTCGGTATCGTATATGTTTTTAGAACATTATCCGGGTATGACCGAGCAAAGCCTTCAAGCGATTGCTCATCAGGCGCTTGAACGTTGGCAGCTCGAGGCGGTGAGCATTGTTCATCGCATCGGTTTGCTTGCTCCGCTTGATCAAATCGTTGCGGTACTCACTGCAAGCGCACACCGACACGACGCTTTTGCTTCCTGTGAATTTGTGATGGACTTCTTGAAGACTGAAGCACCGTTTTGGAAAAAAGAGCGGATCGGCGGTCAGGATCGCTGGGTGCAGGCACGTGACTCGGATGAGGCTGCGCGCAAGCGCTGGCTTTAGCAAGAAAGGCGATTGGCTCAGCTAAAGAGGCGGTTTGCGTCGAACTGGGCCATGTGCCAGGTGGCCTAAGCACCCCATCGCCTGAGCGCTTGTTAACGCGCACCGAATCGAACGTTTCCGAAGACATCCTTGAATTGCGCCGGGTTTGAGCGCCAGTACTGGCGCGGTGCAGCAATGCTTGCACCCAACTCGGCTGCGGCCTTCCAGGCCCAATGGGGATCCCACAAAAAGCCGCGTCCCAGTGCAACCATGTCGGCCTGTCCGTGCTCAAGGATTGCTTCAGCCTGCTTTGCCTCGGTAATCAGGCCGACAGCGATCACAGGAATTCGAACCGTGGCTTTGATCGCCGCGGCAAAGCCCACCTGATAGCCTGGCCCCAGCTTGATTTGCTGGGCTTTTGAGACGCCACCAGAGGATACGTCGATCCAGTCAGCTCCAAGGTACTCAAGGCGCTTTGCAAACTCGCAGGCATCAGGCACATCCCAGCCTGAGCCTTCGACCCAGTCGGTTGCCGAGAGGCGAACGCCCATGGGTTTGTGGGCAGGCCAGGCTGCGCGCATTGCCGTGAAAAGCTGCAAGGGAAAGCGCATCCGATTTTCGAGACTGCCGCCGTAGGCGTCCTGGCGCTGATTGGCAATCGGCGATAAAAACTGGTGCAACAGGTAGCCGTGGGCCGCATGTAATTCAATCGCGTCAAATCCAAGCCGCTCGGCTCGCGCAAGGCTTGCAAGAAAGGCTTCCGTAAGCTCACTGAGTTGGCCCTGTGAAAGTTCATGGGGAACGGTTTCGCCCTCCATGTGAGCAATGGCCGAGGGGCCGAAGGTTTGCCAGCCACCCTGATCGAGTCCGATGATCTGGCCGCCTTCCCAGGGCCGTGAGCTTGAGGCTTTGCGACCTGCATGGCCGAGTTGAAGGCCGAGCTTTGCCGGCGAGGTTGCACGTATGCTATGGATCACCGAGGCCATTGCAGCTTCGGTGCGCTCATCCCAAAGCCCAACACAGCCATGCGTGATTCTCCCCTCAGGCGTTGGGGAGCTCGCCTCGACCATCACAAGCCCGGCGCCGCTTTGTGCCATTTGCCCGAGATGCACGCGATGCCATTCCTGCATCGCACCGTCAAGTGCCGAGTACTGGCACATCGGTGAAACCACGACACGGTTATTCAAGCTGAGTTCACGCAATTGGATGGGAGAAAAGAGTTTGCTCATCGATGGCATCCGTGTTTTGCGGCTTGAAGTGCGTTCAACAAGCCCCATATCAGATCTCATCATACTGATTTTGGAAAGCTGCCATGCGGATCGACAAGTTGACAACGCAACTGCAACAGGCTCTGGCCGAAGCGCAAAGCCTTTGTATCGCCCAGGATCACCCCTACATCGAGGCAGCCCATGTGGTGCTCGCCCTGCTTCAACAACCCGAGGGTTCGGGGCGCGCACTGCTTGAGCGGGCCGGTGCACGACTGCCGGCCTTAAAGACGGGTCTTGAAGGATTGCTCGCGCGCATTGCAAAAGTGCAGGGCGGGGATGGTCAGGTTCAGGTCAGCCGTGAATTGTCGCAACTGCTCAATCTCGCTGAAAAGGAGGCTGGAAAGCGCGGCGATCACTACATCGCCTCTGAAATGCTCCTGCTGGCGCTGATGGACAAAGAGGGGGTTGGCGAATGCGGAAAAGCCCTGCGCGAAGCAGGCCTGAGCCGAACCTCGCTTGAAACTGCGATTCAAGCCCTGCGTGGCGGGCACTCGGTGCAATCGCCCGAGGCTGAGGGTCAACGCGAGGCACTGAAAAAGTACACCGTCGATCTGACCGAGCGTGCAAGCCTGGGCAAGCTTGACCCGGTGATCGGCAGGGATGATGAAATTCGGCGAGCGATCCAGATTTTACAGCGTCGCACAAAAAATAATCCGGTTCTCATTGGAGAGCCCGGGGTGGGGAAGACTGCGATTGTTGAAGGATTGGCGCAACGCATCCACGCGGGCGAGGTGCCTGAATCCTTAAAGGATAAGCGCGTGCTTGTGCTTGACCTTGCCGCCTTGTTGGCCGGTGCCAAGTATCGCGGTGAGTTTGAAGAGCGACTCAAGGCAGTGCTCAAGGAAGTTGCAGCCGATGCCGGTCGAACGATCATGTTTATCGACGAACTGCACACCATGGTTGGCGCTGGAAAGGCCGAGGGGGCGATGGATGCAGGCAATATGCTCAAGCCAGCCCTGGCGCGCGGGGCTTTGCATTGCATTGGTGCCACAACGCTCGATGAGTACCGTAAATACATCGAAAAGGACGCAGCGCTTGAGCGTCGCTTTCAGAAGGTGCTGGTCGGTGAACCAACCGTGGAGGCAACCATTGCGATTTTGCGCGGTCTGCAAGAGCGCTATGAAGTGCACCACGGTGTTGAGATCACCGATCCTGCGATCGTTGCTGCTGCCGAACTGTCAAATCGCTACATTTCCGACCGGTTTTTGCCTGATAAAGCGATCGACTTGATTGATGAAGCCGCTGCCCGAATCAAAATTGAGATTGATTCAAAACCTGAATCGATGGACAAACTCGACCGGCGGATTATTCAGCTCAAGATTGAGCGTGAAGCGGTCCGAAAAGAAAGCGATGAGTCCTCACGCAAGCGACTTGATTTAATCGAGCAGGAGATCTCAAAGCTTGAACGCGAGTACGCAGACCTCGAAGAGCTGTTGAGAGCCGAAAAGGCTGCGGTGCAGGGATCTGCTCAGATCAAGGCTGAAATCGACAAGCTGCGCCTGGAGATGGTCGAGCTTCAGCGTCATGGTCAATTCGATAAGCTTGCGGAGATTCAATACGGCAGGCTCCCCGAACTTGAGGGAAGGCTTAAAGCGGCAGCCGATGCGGAACAGGATACGGCCGGAAAGAAAGATACCAGACCGCGTCTGTTGCGAACCGCTGTCGGCGCAGAGGAAATCGCTGAGCTTGTCTCGGCGGCCACCGGTATCCCGGTCTCAAAAATGATGCAGGGCGAACGGGAAAAACTGCTCAATATGGAATCTGTCTTGCATCGTCGTGTGGTCGGGCAGGATGAAGCGGTTCGACTGGTTTCGGATGCCATACGTCGCTCGCGCGCGGGGCTGTCCGACCCGCGCAAACCCTATGGTTCGTTTCTTTTTTTGGGGCCAACCGGCGTTGGCAAGACCGAGCTCACCAAGGCGCTTGCGGGTTTTCTTTTCGACAGCGAGGATCATCTGATCCGGCTGGATATGAGCGAATTCATGGAAAAGCACTCGGTTGCACGGCTCATCGGGGCGCCTCCGGGCTATGTCGGCTACGAAGAAGGCGGCTATCTCACCGAAGCGATTCGCAGAAAGCCATACGCCGTGATTCTGTTTGACGAGATTGAGAAAGCCCACCCCGATGTGTTCAATATTTTATTGCAAGTGCTCGATGATGGCCGACTGACCGACGGCCAGGGACGAACCATCGATTTTCGCAATACCGTCATCGTGATGACCTCCAATCTCGGGTCGCAAGACCTTCAGCGCTACGCTGCCGAAGGCAAGGACCCGGAAGATATTCGTGATGCGGTGCTTCACGAGGTCCGACGGCACTTTAGGCCGGAGTTTGTCAACCGGATCGACGAGATGGTGGTCTTTCATCCGCTTGATGCAAGGCATATTGAATCGATCGCAACGGTGCAGCTTGGTTTGCTTGAGGCGCGACTCGCTGCACGCGAGATGGCGATGACCGTGAGCGACGAGGCCTTGCGCGCACTTGCCAAGGCCGGTTTCGATCCGCTTTATGGCGCTCGCCCTTTAAAGCGCGCCATCCAGCAGTTCATTGAAAATCCGGTTGCCCGGCTTGTACTCGAGGGCCGCTATGGCGCAGGCGATGTCATTCCGGTTGATTTTCGCAACGGCCAGTTCGTCTTTGAACGGGTGGTGCACTGATTGCTAAAAACCGCCGGATTCAAGGCACCATGCGCTAATTTCACCACATCGACCACTGAAGTGTTCTAGACTTCGGGCTCGCCAATTTACCGGGTCAGCATTTGCCTTCCCCGGATCGCTTATTTGCAGCGATTGGTATTCTGTCCTGGAGGGGCCAGCCCATGAAGTTTCGCTTTCCTGTGGTGATTATTGATGAGGACTGGCGCTCAGATTCAGCAAGCGGCCTTGGAATTCGGGCGCTTGCCAAAGCGCTCGAAGAATTGCATATGGAGGTCGTGGGCGGTTTTACCTATGTCGATGTGGGCATGGTCGCCAATCAGGCTGCCCGCGCGTCGGCTTTCATCGTGTCAATCGACGATGAGGAGATCAACGAGGACGGTGCCGAGAGCAAGGCAATTATCGATCTGCGCAAATTCATCGCTGAAACAAGACGCCGCAACGCTGATATTCCGATCTTTCTTTTTGGCGAGACCCGTACCTCGCGGCATATCCCCAATGGCATTTTGAAGGAGCTTCACGGCTTCATTCACATGTTTGAGGACACCCCCGAATTCGTTGCACGTTACATCATTCGGGAATGTAACAATTATTTGAATTCGCTTGCGCCGCCGTTTTTCAAGGCCTTGGTCAATTATGCGAATGACGGCTCCTATTCCTGGCACTGCCCCGGCCATTCAGGCGGCGTGGCCTTCCTCAAGAGCCCGGTTGGGCAAATGTTTCACCAGTTTTTCGGCGAAAATATGCTTCGTGCCGATGTCTGTAATGCGGTCGATGAACTGGGTCAACTACTTGACCACTCGGGTCCTGTTGCTGCCTCCGAATCGAATGCGGCGAGGATTTTCAATACCGATCATTTATTTTTTGTCACAAACGGCACGTCGACCTCAAACAAGATCGTCTGGCACGCCAACGTGGCTAGCGATGATGTAGTGGTGGTCGACCGCAATTGCCACAAATCGGTTTTGCACGCTTTGATGATGACCGGCACGATCCCGATCTTCATGCAGCCAACCCGCAACCACCTGGGCATCATCGGTCCGATTCCGCAAGAAGAGTTTTCTCCGGCGCGTATCGCCGAAAAAATAAAGAACAATCCGCTGGTCCGAGACAAGCAGGCCAAGCCGCGCATTCTCACGATCACGCAGTCAACCTATGACGGCATTGTTTATAACGTCGAAATGATCAAGCAAACGCTCGGTGACTACATCGACAATTTGCACTTTGACGAGGCCTGGCTGCCGCATGCCGTCTTTCATTCGTTTTATCACGAGTTTCACGCCATTGGCCCGAATCGGCCGCGCTCCCAGCACGTGATGGTCTATGCCACGCAATCGACCCATAAGCTGCTTGCCGGCCTGTCGCAGGCCTCGCAAATTCTGGTTCAGGATTCTGAGGAGCGCAAACTTGATGAGTTTCGCTTCAACGAAGCTTTCCTGATGCATACCTCAACCTCACCCCAGTACGCCATTATTGCCTCATGCGATGTGGCCGCGGCAATGATGGAGCCACCCGGCGGCACTGCGCTGGTTCAAGAGTCAATATTTGAGTCACTGGAGTTCCGGCGCGCGATGCGCAAAGTCGACGATGAGTTTGGCGATTCCTGGTGGTTCAAAGTCTGGGGTCCGGATGTGCTTGCCGAAAATGGCGTTGGTAGCCGTGACCAGTGGGTTTTGCATTCGGAAGAGTCATGGCATGGCTTTGGCAGCCTTTCGAGTGGCTTTAACATGCTCGATCCGATCAAGGCAACGATTGTTACGCCGGGACTTGATATCAGCGGCCGCTTTGGCCTTTGGGGTATTCCCGCTGCGCTGGTCACCAAGTATTTGGCCGAGCACGGTGTGGTGGTTGAAAAGACGGGCCTTTACTCGTTTTTTGTGATGTTTACCATCGGCATTACCAAGGGTCGATGGAACAGTCTTGTCACCGAGTTGCAGCAATTCAAGGCCGATTACGACCAGAATCAGCCACTTTGGCGTGTGATGCCTGAGTTTGTTGCCAAGTACCCGCGCTATGAGCGCGTTGGCTTGTGCGATTTGGCAGCCCAGATTCACGAGGCCTATCGAAGTCACGACGTGGCCCGCGTCACCACCGAAATGTATTTATCCGACATGCAGCCGATGATGAAGCCCTCGGTCGCCTTTGAGCATCTGGCGCACCGCAAAGTTGACCGGGTGCCGATTGATCGGCTCGAAGGCCGCGTGACAACCATGTTGCTCACGCCTTACCCGCCCGGGATTCCTTTGCTGATTCCGGGTGAGCGCTTTAACTCGACGATTGTTCAGTTTTTGCAGTTCGCGCGGGCATTCAACGAAAAATTTCCCGGTTTCGACACCGACGTTCACGGACTCGTCCGAGACGGTAACGATTATTTTGTCGACTGCGTGAAGCTTTGATCGCCTGTCTTGCCCGGCTGATGCGCCGGGTCGGCTAGCAAATCAGACCGCAGATCCGAGGTCTGCGCTTTGGGGTCGCTGATCACAAGTCGGGTGCCGCAAAGTCGGTCGTAGAGCGCCTGGCGGTCGGGATCGATCAGGCACCAAGCCAGAGGGAGCAGGGCGAGGGCAAAAAAAGCAAAGTGAATCTTTGCAGCCAGCGCAAGCGGTAAAAGTCCCAGTAGGCCAGCCACAATAAAACGCAGCATCGCTCTGAGCGTACTGATTGGCTTGCTTTGCCGATCCACCACCAGCACGGCGACGGTTTTCATCGGTAGGCTTCGCCGACCAAGACTCCAGAACCATGTGAAATAGAGGCCAAGCAAAAGCAGCAAGAACCATTGAAACAGGTCGCGCAACATGCCGGGCTGGCCCTGAAAGCGCAGCAGTGCTGAGAAGCCGTAGCCGAAAAAAAAGAGCACACCAAAAAGTATAACGCCCTCGTAAACCATGCTCATGAAGCGCCGCCAGATCCCGGCGGATTTCAGTGCCGGGCCATCGGGCGCGCGATCGGTCATGGGCTTGGTTTACCGTGCCGATCCAGTGCGGGAAGCGGGCGGGCGGCTTCCTTGGCAAGCGGTGTTGCTGCCCCTGCGTGTCGCGCAGCGGTGCTCGCTGTCTGTCCGGCGGCTCGAAGTACGGCGCGTTGCTCAGGGGTCAGTTCGCGATAGCGCTCCCAAAGTGCCTGCAATTGACCTTCGCTGAGTCTTGAGTCGTTGAGCTTTTGCGCGAGCCGGAAGTTCTCGCGCGCGGTCTGGCGCTGCTGAGGCGTGAATGTCGACCATTGCTTCATCCGGTCTAAAGCCTGCTCTTGTGCCATCGCTGACATTTTCGGCAGCTGGCGGGCCAGCTGTATCCATGCATAACGATCGGCTGAAGGAAGCTCGTGCCAGACTGTCGAGAGGGGTTGGAGCCAGTTGCGTTCGTTTAAGGCAAGCTGTTGCCACTCAGGCGCATTGCGGCTGGCTAAAGTGGAACGATTAAGCGCACTGGCTTGTTGCTGGGCCTTTCGCTTGGCTTGAAGGTCGTCAATCGCTTGTCGGATCGCGGCTTGGAGCGCTACCCCGTCGGCGTCCACGCTCGATGCGCTGCTGGGGTCGGAGACAGTGCTTTCTTCGCTCAAGGAAGTGCTTTCTGCTCCGGCTGTACCCAAGGCGGCCTTGTTGTTGGCAGCAGAGGCAGTGCCAGGCGCTTGCTGCGCGATCTGATCTTTACCCTCGTCAAGACTTGCCGACTGCGCGAAAAGTGCCGGGGAAGCACTCCCCAAGGCGACACAGGCGGCAAGCGTGACATACACGGTCATGGTCCGAGTGCAAGTCAAGGACTTACTTAAAAAAGCTTTCGGATCAATCACTTTGCGCGTAATCTTCATCATCCACCCGATGAAGGGGTGGCCGGCTTGGCGTCTTCGGATGTTTCGCTTTCCTCGCGCTCGACTGCCTCATGCTCGTTGGCCTCGCTCGGGATAGCTCCATCTTGGATCGCGCGCCCGACCGCGCTGCTTGTGATGTTGCGCAAAAACACGGCAAAGCCTCGATCCACATAGGCGTCAAGCGGCAAGGCATCGGTGAGCAATTGCGCATCGGTTTCACCTTCACGCATCGAAAGCTGAACCTCAGCCTCCTCGATCGCGAAGTTCAGGCTTACCAGCATCATGGCAAGCAAGGCGGCAAACACAAGGCGCTGGGGTGCTGAAGAGCGATCGAACCATTGCGCAAGCGTCTGCGTTAGCCGATTCCAGCCTGATGATGCAGCGCCTTGAGCGAGGGGCGGGGCGTAGCCTACTGCAAGCGCGCTACCATCGCTTGCAACACGCAGACCCTGATCGACCAGCGCCTTTGCGGCAAATGAGCCGCGGGTCGGCATGGCGTCCAGGGCTTTGCGACGCGCCAAAAACAGTTTGTCCTTGGTTGCTTTGCTCGGTGCGCGGCCGGATTCCGCCTGCAGACCGTGGTCTAGTAATCGTCGAAACTCCGGTGTGGAAGGCGTTGACATGGGATGGGTGTCTGAGGGGCTTGTTCGGTCGGCGATTTGTTGAGTCGGATGTTCGGGTTAGATTTTCGGGCTGGATGTTCGGGTTGGATTTTCGGGTCGGATTTTCCGGATTGTCAGGGTCGCGAAATCGGTCGCGTTCAGCGCTTGAGCGCCTGAAGTAGCACGGAGAGGCTGTGCACCGCTCTTGAACAATGGGTTTTTACACTACCCTCGGAACACCCCATGACCAGCGCTGTTTCTTGAACGTCCAATCCCTCCCAATAACGCAGCAGGAAGGCTTCCCGTTGACGTAGCGGCAATTTTTCAAGCGCGCGCTCAATAAGGTCGAGGCTTTGCTGACGGTTCACGGTGCTTTCGGCACTTTCCGCCACATGGCCTGACTGCGCCGCCAAGCCATCGAGCAGGGCACCCTCGCTCAAGGCCTCATCATCGTCGGGATCGCCCGGAGCGCGAAGATTTCCTACCAGGCTGACCCATAAATTGCGCACGCGTGCGCGCCTGAAATGGTCTCGGATCGTGTTTTGCAACACGCGTTGAAAGAGCAGTGGCCATTCAGCGCTTGGACTCTGGCTGTAGTGCTGGGCGAGCTTCATCATGCTGTCTTGCACAATGTCCAGTGCAAGCTGCTCATCGCGCACCGCGTAAACCGCAGTCTTAAAGGCGCGCTGCTCCACGGCGGCAAGGAAGGCGTCAAGTTCCTGGCGGATTCGGGAACGGTCATCGGACATGGCGCTTGATGCTATCGCATTTGCTCGGCCTGATGCACCGCAGTACACTGGAGGGCTTGGGTGAAGCTCACAAGCAGCGCCTGAACCCCGACAGCTTCCGGATGCGCCACAAGCGCCATGTCCGGAGCGTCCGATCAACCTCACGGGCCTGACTCCAAGGTCTGCGTCTTAGGCGGTTACCCCGCGCAGGCGCCGACGGGTCAGCGACGCCGGATTTTGAAAGGATTTGAACACCATGGAAATGACTGGCGCAGAAATCGTTTGCCGCTGCCTTCACGAGGAAGGCATCAAGCATTTGTTTGGCTATCCCGGCGGCGCGGTGCTTTTTATCTACGACGAGATTTACAAACAAGACAAGTTCGAACACATCCTCGTTCGACACGAGCAGGCCGCAGTGCATGCCGCAGACGCTTATGCGCGTTGCACCCAAACAGTGGGCGTCTGCATCGTCACAAGCGGCCCGGGCCTGACCAATGCGGTGACCGGTATTGCCACCGCGTACATGGACTCGATTCCCATGGTTGTGATTTCAGGCCAGGTGCCAACGCATGCGATCGGCGAAGACGCCTTTCAGGAGTGTGATGCGGTCGGCATTACCAGGCCTTGCGTAAAACACAATTTTCTCGTGCGTGACGTCAAAGATCTCGCTCCAACCTTTGCAAAGGCCTTTCATATCGCACGTTCGGGTCGACCTGGCCCGGTACTGATCGATATCCCGAAAGACATTACGCGCAACAAGTGCAAGTTCCAGTACCCCAAAGAAGTCTCGCTTCGGTCGTACAACCCCACGGTCAAGGGCCATCAAGGGCAAATTCGCAAAGCCTGTCAAATGCTATTGGCTGCAGAACGGCCTATGATTTATACCGGTGGTGGTGTGATTCTCGGCGAGGCTTCCGAGGCACTGAATAGCCTTGTGGATCTGCTTGGCGCACCCTGCACCAACACCTTGATGGGCCTGGGTGCTTACCGTGCCGGCAGCCGGCAATTCTTGGGTATGCCTGGCATGCACGGTACCTATGAGGCGAATATGGCGATGCAGCACTGCGATGTACTGCTTGCAATTGGCGCGCGCTTTGACGATCGTGTGATTGGAAACCCGAAACACTTTGCTCAAAATCCTCGCAAGATAATCCATATCGATATCGATCCTTCCTCGATTTCAAAGCGCGTCAAGGTTGATTTGCCCATCGTCGGTGATGTGGGCTATGCGATGAACGAACTCATTGGCCAACTCAAAGATGCCATAGGCGATGCGCCGAGACCTCCAAGCAAGGCGCTCAAAGCCTGGTGGGAACAGATCGAGCAATGGCGGGCCAAAGATTGCCTGGCCTACAAACAATCTGATGATGTGATCAAGCCGCAGTTTGTGGTGCAAAAACTCTGGGAGGTCACCGAAGGCGATGCTTACGTCACCTCCGATGTCGGTCAGCACCAGATGTTTGCCGCGCAGTTTTATCCCTTCAACAAGCCGCGACGTTGGATCAACTCTGGCGGCTTAGGGACGATGGGTGTGGGCTTACCCTACGCCATGGGTGTCTTGCTAGCCCATCCGGGGTCTCAGGTTGCTTGTATCACGGGTGAGGGTTCGATTCAGATGAATATTCAGGAGCTTTCGACCTGCAAGCAGTATCAACTGCCGGTGAAGGTGATCAATCTGAATAACCGCTATTTGGGCATGGTGCGTCAGTGGCAGGAAATTGAATACGGTAGCCGCTATTCCCAGTCCTACATGGATGCATTGCCGGACTTCGTGGGACTTGCCCAAGCCTACGGCCATATCGGTATGAAAATTGAAAGACCCGAAGATGTCGAGCCTGCGCTGAGAGAAGCCTTTGGCAAATACAAGGATCGCCTGGTTTTTATGGATTTCATTACCGATCAGACGGAAAACGTGTGGCCGATGGTGCAAGGAGGCAAAGGGCTCACCGAGATGATTCTTGGATCTGAAGATCTCTGAGGCTTGGCCATGCGACATATCATTTCCATACTTCTGGAAAACGAACCTGGGGCTTTGTCCCGGGTTGTCGGTTTGTTTTCCGCGCGCGGTTACAACATCGAAGCGCTTACGGTTGCGCCCACCGAGGATCAGTCGCTGTCCAGAATGACGATTGCGACATCGGGCTCGGATGATGTGATTGAACAGATCACCAAGCAACTGAACCGGTTGATTGACGTGGTCAAGGTGGTTGATCTGACCGAGAGTGCCCATATTGAGCGAGAACTGATGCTGATCAAGGTCCGGGCCGTAGGCAAGGAGCGCGAAGAAATGAAGCGCATGGCCGATATTTTTCGTGGCCGGGTGATTGATGTCACGGAAAAGACCTACACGATTGAGGTCACAGGCGATGGCCGCAAACTCGATGCCTTTATTGAAGCGATCGAGCGCTCGGCGATTATCGAAACCGTCCGTACCGGGACCTCAGGCATTGCGCGTGGCGAGCGCGTGTTGCGCACCTAGCTATCGGCCGGAATGCAAGACCGCAGGCCGGATTTCACCCATCAAAATAAGGAGAACGATATGAAAGTTTATTACGATAAAGACTGCGATCTCAAGCTCATCAAAGGACGCAAGGTCGCTGTGATCGGTTATGGATCCCAGGGTCATGCGCATGCGCAAAATCTTCATGACTCCGGAGCCAAGGTGGTCGTTGGTGTGCGCAAAGGCGGGCCCTCATGGGACAAGGTCAAGAAAGCTTCACTCAAACCTGCCGAAATCGCCGACGCTGTTAACGGCGCCGATTTCGTGATGCTTTTGATGCCCGATGAACACATCGGTGATGTGTATCGCAGCGACATCGAGCCCAACCTGAAAAAGGGCGCAACGCTGGCCTTTGCACATGGATTCAATATTCATTACGGTCAGGTCAGCCCGCGCCAGGATATCGATGTGGTGATGGTGGCTCCCAAGGCGCCAGGGCACACTGTTCGGTCGACTTATGTGCAAGGCGGTGGCGTGCCCATGCTGGTTGCGGTTCACCAGGATCAATCAAAGCAAGCGCGCGAGCTTGCGCTTTCTTATGCCTGCGCCATCGGCGGTGGCAAGGCGGGCATTATTGAAACCAATTTCCGCGAGGAAACAGAAACCGATTTGTTCGGCGAGCAGGTTGTGTTGTGTGGGGGCACCGTCGAATTGATCAAAGCGGGCTATGAAACGCTTGTTGAGGCCGGTTATGCGCCGGAAATGGCTTATTTCGAATGCTTGCATGAGCTCAAGCTGATTGTTGATTTGATTTATGAAGGCGGAATCGCCAACATGAATTATTCGATTTCCAACAACGCTGAATTTGGCGAGTATGTTTCCGGCCAGCGGATTATTACCGAGCAGACCAAGGCGGAGATGAAGCGGATTTTGGCCGATATTCAGACCGGCGAGTATGCTAAACGCTTCATTTTGGAGAACAAAGCTGGTGCGCCAACGCTGCTGTCCAAGCGCCGTATCATGGCTGAGCACTCAATCGAGGTGGTCGGGGAAACCTTGCGCGCAATGATGCCTTGGATTAAAAACAATAAACTGGTCGATAAGTCGCGCAATTGACGCGATTCGGATAGCGCATGCGTCAATTTCCTTGGCCGCACCCGATCATCGCCAGGGAGGGCTGGCCTTTTCTGGCCATTGCTGTCTTGGCGGCCATGCTCGCCGACTCCTGGCTGGGCTCGTTTTTCAGCGGTTTGCTCTGGTTGCTGGCGCTTTTCGTACTCCAGTTCTTCCGTGATCCGCCGCGCGTTGGATCGGCCGATCCCGATGATGTGTTGTCTCCAGCGGACGGGCGAATCGTTGCGATTGAAACCTGCGAGGATGTTTATGCTGCGCGATCGGCACTCAAGATCAGCGTCTTCATGAATGTGTTTAACGTTCACTCGAATCGCGCGCCGGTTGGCGGGCGTATCGAGCAGGTCAGCTACTTCAGCGGCCAATTTTTCAACGCAGCCATCGACAAGGCCTCAAGCGAAAACGAGCGTAACGCCATCCTGATCCGCGACCCTAGCGGGCGTTTGGTGACGGCGGTGCAAATCGCTGGTTTGATTGCCCGGCGAATTCTTTGCTATGTGCAGCCCGGCGACGAGCTCGAAAGAGCCTCGCGCTACGGATTTATCCGCTTCGGATCGCGGGTAGACGTCTACCTGCCCGTAGGGTCTCGTCCGCAGGTGTTTGTCGGGCAAATCGTTAAGGCGACCAGCACGGTGCTGGCTAAGCTGGAGCCCGAGGATGCCTGAAGAGGACAAGGGTACTTGCGCCGAAGGCGATCGTCCGCCAGGCAAACCCCTGTTCATCGAAGCTCAAGGCCAGCAAAGCAAACGCCGACCGCGCGGCGTGTACTGGCTACCGAATTTGCTGACCACCGCCTCGCTTTTTTGCGGCTTTACCTCGATTGTGCAAGGCATGAACCATCGCTTCGATCTTGCGGCGATCCTGTGTTTTTGTGCGCTGATCTTTGACAGTCTTGACGGCCGGGTTGCCCGCTGGACAGGCACAACCAGCGCCTTTGGCGAGCAGTACGACAGCCTCTCGGATATGGTCTCTTTTGGCGCAGCCCCAGCCTTGATCATGTACGAGTGGGCGCTTAAAGGCTTGGGAAAGTTCGGCTGGGTGGCCGCCTTTGTCTATGTTGCCGGCGCCGCGCTACGCTTGGCACGTTTCAACACCAATCTGGGCGTGGTCGACAAGCGTTTTTTTCAGGGCTTGCCTTCCCCTGCAGCAGCCGCGATGGTGGTCGGACTGATCTGGGCGTTTACTGAGCTCGAGGCCTCAAATCTTGTTGAATGGCGCGGACCTGACCTGGCTCTGCTGGGCTGGCTACTCACGGTTTACGCCGGTCTCACGATGGTATCGAATGCACCTTTTTACAGCTTTAAAACTTTCAACGCCCGAAGACGCGTGTCCTTCATGACCGCCTTTGCCTTCATGCTGGTCTTTGGATTGGTGTCGCTTGATCCGGCGGTGGTGCTCTTTTTGTTTTTTCTTGGCTATGGTCTCTCGGGTTGGTGTTACGCCGGCTGGTTGAGCGCCAAAGGCTTGCCTTCTCCTTTCGCCCGGCATGGAACCGACGCCACAAGTTGACAGTCTGCGTTCGATGCCGCAAGCATCCAAACGCATGCTGATTGCCGGAAACTGGAAAATGCACGGGCGCTTGGAAAGTGCAAGGGCTTTGGCTGAGGACATCGCGGCAGCAATAAGGGAGAACGAGGCCTTAAGGGCGGTCGATTGGTTGATTTGTCCGCCTTTTGTGCATCTTCCTGTTGTCGCTGCTGCGCTGCAACGAAGCGCTGACGCATCCTCGGATATCAACGCGCTTGCGTGGTCGGCGCGTCAAAACGACAAAACCACTGTCGGGCGGCAACACGCAAAGGATATTCCCCTTTATCTGGGCGCGCAAAACCTTGCTGCGCAGTCCGATGGCGCATGGACCGGTGAAGTCAGTGGACCGATGTTGCTTGACTGTGGTTGCGCAGCGGTGATCCTTGGCCACTCGGAGCGTCGTCAGCATTTTTACGAAACCGATGCGATGATCGCGACAAAGCTTTGCCTTGCGATCGCTTCGGGTCTGGTGGTGCTGTTGTGCGTGGGTGAGTCTGAGCAAGCGCGGCATGAGGGTCGCACCGAGGCGGTCATTGCCAAACAGCTTGAGGTGCTTACCGAGTTGCCACCCGGCCAGAGGGAAGCGGCTTTTCAGCCTGTGATCGCTTATGAGCCGCTCTGGGCCATTGGCAGCGGGCGCAGTGCAAACCCTGAAGATGCCCAAAAGGTTCATGCCAGCATACGCAAACAGATGCTGGATGCTGGTTTTGCCGCGGCCCATTTGCGGATTCTTTATGGGGGCTCGGTCAAACCCGAGAATGCGGCAGCGCTATTTGCCATGCCCGATATCGATGGCGCGCTTGTGGGAGGCGCAGCGCTCGAGGCAAAGCAGTTCCTTGCCATCGGCGAGGCGGCCATTCGACGTATCATTGCGCCTGTCCCCGAGGAAAGGAAATCATGGCCTGGTTAAGTTCTGTGTTGCTGGTGGTGCAGGTGTTGTGCGCGCTCGCGGTGATCGTGCTCGTCCTAATTCAACAGGGCAAAGGCGCCGAAATGGGCGCTGCCTTCGGATCATCAGGTGGCGGGGCAAGCGGGAGTTTGTTCGGTGCAACCGGCTCGGCCAACTTTTTGAGCCGGGCAACTGCGATTGCTGCGACACTTTTTTTTACTGCAACCTTGGGTTTGGCTTATCTGGGCAATTCAGCCGCTAAGTCTTCGCAGCTTCCCAAAAGCGTGATGGAGCAAGGTCCGACTTCTCAGATTCCAGGCCAGACAGGCAGCACGCCGGCCACAAACCCACCCGCTGCGGTGCCGAATCCTGCGGCCAACAGTGTGCCCACTGTGACCCCCCAGGCCGCGCCGTCGCCGGCCGTACCCACGGTGCCAGCAGGCGAAAAAACCAAGTAGAATGCGAGCCGCGAGCCGACGTGGTGAAATTGGTAGACACGCTATCTTGAGGGGGTAGTGGCGAAAGCTGTGCGAGTTCGAGTCTCGCCGTCGGCACCACAACGATAAGGCTACGCATACAATGCGTTGCACAACAGGGAAGAAGCGTCATTCATGGACTTGAGCCAATATTTGCCGGTCATCTTGTTTATCCTGGTCGGTTCGCTTGTGGGCATTGGCCCGATCGTGCTCGGTAAGTTGCTTGGCCCCTCGCGTCCTAACGCCGCCAAATTGTCGCCCTATGAATGTGGCTTTGATGCCTTTGAAGACGCGCGCATCAAGTTTGACGTGCGTTACTACCTGGTGGCGATCCTCTTTATTTTGTTTGATTTGGAAATCGCCTTTCTTTTTCCCTGGGCTGCGGCTTACCGGGAAATTGGGGTGGTGGGTTTTTGGTCGGTGATGATTTTTCTCGGTATTTTGGTCGTCGGGTTTATCTACGAATGGAAAAAGGGCGCACTCGACTGGGATTGAGTGACGTCCTGGCTATCAGGGAGGTCGGCCTTCGGCGCTGACCATGCAACAACATGGGTTTTCAAAAAGGTAGGTCGCCATGGGCATAGACGGCGCGCTGAGCGAAGGTTTTGTCACAACCCAACTGGATAAGGTCATCAACTGGACGCGGACCGGCTCAATGTGGCCGATGACCTTTGGCTTGGCCTGTTGCGCGGTTGAAATGATGCATGCAGCCGCATCGCGCTACGACATGGACCGTTTTGGCGTGATGTTCCGCGCCAGTCCCCGTCAGTCTGACGTGATGATTGTTGCAGGCACCTTGTGCAACAAGATGGCACCGGCCTTGCGAAAGGTTTACGACCAGATGGCCGAGCCCCGCTGGGTGATTTCAATGGGTTCATGCGCCAACGGTGGTGGCTACTACCACTACTCGTACTCGGTCGTTCGCGGTTGCGATCGCATCGTACCTGTCGATGTCTATGTCCCCGGATGTCCGCCCACAGCAGAGGCCTTGCTCTACGGCGTGATCCAGTTGCAAAACAAGATCCGGCGTACCCACACCATCGCACGCTAAGCGCAACAGCACAAGGCCGAAACCCGCATGAGTAGCCCTTCCTTAGACGCATTAAAGTCCAGACTCGAATTGATCTTTGAGGGACGCCTGCGCGGGTTGCTGCTTGAGCGGGGTGAAATAACGATCACGGTGGCTGCTACTGAATTGTTGTCGATTGCAGCAAGCCTGCGCGATGACCCGGAGCTCGGCTTCGATACCCTGATCGATTTGTGTGGCGTCGATTACATGAACTTTGCCAACCTGCCGCACGAGGGTTTGCGTTTTGCAGTGGTCAGCCATCTGCTTTCGGTGCGTAACAATCATCGTTTACGGTTGAAGGTCTTTGCAGCCGACGACGATTTTCCCCTTGTTCCCACGCTCACCGCGATCTGGCCGGCAGCCTCCTGGTACGAGCGCGAGGCCTTTGATCTCTACGGCATCGTGTTTGAAGGCCACAACGATTTGCGCCGCATTCTCACCGATTACGGTTTTGTCGGACATCCCTTCAGGAAGGATTTCCCGGTTTCAGGCTATGTTGAAATGCGCTACGACCCTGAGCAGCAGCGGGTGATTTATCAGCCCGTGTCGATTGAGCCGCGCGAAAACGTGCCGCGCGTGGTGCGTGAAGATGGCTACGGCGTGGCCAGGAGTTGACGATGGCCGATATCAAGAATTACACGCTTAACTTCGGGCCCCAGCATCCTGCTGCGCACGGGGTATTGCGACTCGTGCTTGAACTCGACGGTGAGGTTGTCCAACGCGCCGACCCGCACATTGGCTTGTTGCATCGCGCCACTGAAAAACTTGCTGAAACCCGGACTTATTTGCAAAACGTGCCCTACATGGACCGTCTCGACTACGTGTCGATGATGTGCAACGAGCATGCCTATGTGATGGCGATTGAAAAGCTGCTCGGTGTTGAAGTGCCCTTGCGTGCCCAGTACATCCGGGTAATGTTTGACGAAGTCACCCGCATCATGAACCACCTCTTGTGGCTGGGTGCGCATGCGCTTGACGTGGGTGCGATGGCGGTGCTTTTGTATGCTTTTCGCGAGCGCGAAGATTTGATGGATGCCTACGAAGCGGTTTCTGGCGCCCGGATGCATGCCGCTTACTACCGGCCAGGCGGGGTGTATCGCGATTTGCCGGATCAAATGCCGCAGTATCGCGCCTCAAAAGTGCGCAATGAGTCTGCCATCAAGCTGATGAATGAAGCCAGGCAAGGCTCCCTGCTTGATTTTCTCGAAGCCTTCAGCAACCGTTTTCCGGGTTGCGTTGATGAGTACGAAACCTTGCTTACCGATAACAGGATCTGGAAGCAGCGCTTGGTGGGTATCGGTGTTGTGGGACCGGACCGGGCAAAAGCCTTGGGATTCACCGGTCCGATGTTGCGCGGTTCGGGCATTGCCTGGGACCTGCGTAAAAAGCAACCCTACGAGGTTTATGACCTGGTCGACTTCGATATTCCGGTAGGACGTAATGGCGATTGTTATGATCGCTATCTCGTTCGAGTGGCCGAAATGCGCCAGTCAAACCGCATCATCAAGCAATGTATTGAATGGCTGCGCAACCATCCTGGACCGGTGATGAGTGGTAACCGTAAAGTTGCCCCGCCGACCCGTGTGGACATGAAGTCCAACATGGAAGACCTGATCCATCACTTCAAATTGTTCACCGAAGGCATGCATGTGCCCCCGGGCGAGGTCTACGCTGCGATCGAACATCCCAAAGGTGAGTTTGGCGTGTTTATCGTGTCTGACGGTGCGAACAAGCCCTTCCGCGTCAAATTGCGCGCCCCGGGATTTGCCCACTTGCAGGCGCTCGACGAGATGTCACGCGGCCATATGATTGCCGATGTGGTCACACTCATCGGAACGCAGGACATCGTGTTTGGAGAGATCGACCGATGAGTGCGGAGCAGAGCATCCAGACGTCAGCGTCGGACGCGCGGGCCAAGCGTTATCGCTTAAGCGCCGACGCGAAAGCTCGCATTGAAAGAGAGCTTGCCAAGTATCCTTCGGATCAGCGTCAGTCGGCGGTGATGTCTGCTTTGACGATTTGCCAAGATGAGCATGGTTGGGTCAGTTCATGCGTGATCGAAGAAGTTGCCGAGTACCTTGGCATGGCACCGATTGCGGTTCAGGAAGTTGCAACGTTCTATAATATGTATAACACCGAGCCGATTGGTCGCTTCAAGCTTGGCGTTTGCACAAACCTGCCATGCCAGCTGCGAGACGGGAAAAAAGCGGCGGAATTTTTAAAGTCCCGGCTTGGCATTGACTTTAACGAAACCACAGCAGATGGGATGTTCACGCTCCGTGAGCTGGAATGTCTCGGTGCTTGCGCCGATGCGCCGGTGATGTTGGTCAACAACAAGCGGATGTGTAGTTTCATGGATGCGCAAAAACTCGATGCTTTAATTGCCGAGTTGCGCGCCGCTGCGAAGGAGTGATGCGATGGGAGCCAATGACGCTGCTGCTGTGATCCCTGTGTCAACACAGCAGGAGACTTGTTTTCACGGCCGGCATATCAATCCGCTGATTCTGGCGGGCCTGCATTCGGCTGATGCCTGGCAGCTCAAAGATTACGAAGCGCGCGAAGGCTACCAGGCACTGCGCAAAATTCTGCTTGAGGGCATCACGCCCGAGCAGGTGATCGCAGAACTGAAGACTGCTGTGTTGAGAGGTCGCGGCGGTGCAGGCTTTCCCACGGGTTTGAAATGGAGCTTCATGCCAAGGCAGTTTCCTGGGCAGAAGTATCTGGTTTGCAACTCGGACGAGGGCGAGCCAGGTACCTTCAAAGATCGCGACATTCTTCGATATAATCCGCATATCGTTATTGAAGGCATGATCATTGGCGCCTACGCGATGGGCATCAGCGTCGGTTACAACTACATCCACGGTGAGATCTTCGAGGTTTACGAGCGTTTCGAGGAGGCACTCGAGCAGGCGCGAGCTGCCGGTTATCTCGGTGATCGGATCCTCGGCAGTAATTTCTCGTTTCAGTTGCATGCGCACCATGGTTATGGCGCTTATATTTGTGGTGAGGAAACCGGCCTACTCGAGTCGCTCGAGGGCAAAAAGGGGCAGCCGCGCTTTAAGCCACCTTTCCCTGCCAGTTTCGGGCTTTACGGCAAGCCCACCACCATCAACAACACCGAGACTTTTGCCGCGGTCCCATGGATCATCCGCAACGGCGGTCAGGCCTTTTTGGAAGCTGGCAAACCCAATAACGGCGGAACCAAAATTTTTTCAGTCAGCGGTGATGTGAATCGTCCCGGTAATTTTGAGGTGCCGCTTGGCACGCCCTTTGCCAAGCTGCTTGAACTTGCAGGCGGCGTGCGTGAGGGTCGCAAGTTGAAAGCGGTGATTCCGGGTGGATCGTCGATGCCGGTCTTGCCTGCCGAGATCATGATGGCGACTGATATGGATTATGACTCGATCGCCAAAGCCGGATCCATGTTGGGGTCGGGTGCGGTGATTGTGATGGACGACACCCGGTGCATGGTGAGAAGTTTGCTCAGACTTTCTTATTTCTATTACGAAGAGTCCTGTGGCCAGTGCACACCCTGCCGGGAGGGAACCGGCTGGCTGTACCGCATGGTGAACCGGATCGAACACGGGCAGGGCCGAAGTGAAGATTTGAGCATGCTGAACTCGGTCGCCGACAACATCCAGGGCCGCACGATTTGTGCTCTAGGCGATGCAGCCGCGATGCCGGTTCGAGCCTTTCTTAAGCATTACATGAACGAATTCGAGTATCACATTCAACACAAGACCTGTATGGTGCCGGCCTATGTCTGACTGGAATCAAGCGATTCCGGTCAGCAGGCTCAAAGGACTCACAAGGGAAGGCCGTGATGGTAGAAGTTGAAATCGATGGTCAGAAGGTCGAAGTGCCTCCCGGCAGTATGGTGCTGCAGGCAGCGACGAAGCTTGGCATTTACATTCCACATTTCTGCTACCACAAAAAGCTTTCGATTGCGGCCAACTGCCGCATGTGCCTTGTTGACGTTGAAAAAGCACCCAAGGCCTTGCCCTCCTGCGCAACACCGGTTGCGCCTGGCATGAAGATCGCCACTGCCAGTGAGAAGGCCAAGAAAGCACAGCAGGCGGTGATGGAGTTTTTGCTGATCAACCATCCGCTGGATTGCCCGATTTGTGACCAGGGCGGCGAGTGCCAGTTGCAGGATCTGGCGGTTGGCTACGGTGGATCAGGGTCACGCTACCGCGAAGAAAAGCGCGTTGTCTTTCATAAAAGCATCGGCCCTTTGATCTCTGCTGAAGAGATGAGCCGCTGTATCCACTGCACGCGCTGTGTTCGCTTTGGCCAGGAAGTCGCCGGTGTGATGGAACTTGGTATGAACCATCGCGGTCAGCACTCGGAAATCACGAGTTTTCTCGGCCGCTCGATCGACTCTGAGCTCTCGGGCAACATGATCGATCTGTGCCCGGTCGGCGCACTCACCTCCAAACCCTTTCGCTATGCAGCAAGGACCTGGGAATTGTCGCGTCGCCGTTCGATTGCGATGCACGATGCGCTTGGCTCCAACGTTGTGATGCAAATCAAGCATGACAAGGTCTTGCGTGTTGTCCCTTTAGAAAATGAAGCGATCAACGAGTGCTGGCTTTCTGACCGTGATCGCTTTTCTTACGAGGGGCTCAACAGCGCTGATCGGCTGACGGTGCCGATGATCAAACGCGACGCTGTCTGGCATGAGGTCGATTGGGCAACCGCCCTGAGCTACGCTGCGCATGCGCTTGAAGGCGTGAAGGCGCAACACGGTGCGCAACATATTGCTGTGCTCGCGTCGGCCAACAGTTCGATGGAAGAGCAGTTTTTGCTGTCGGCTATTGCCCAAGGGCTTGGCGGTGCGAGCATTGACAGCCGCTTGCGGCAAATTGACTTTTTTGCAGATGCCGGTCTGAGCGGAGCGCCTTGGCTGGGTATGGCGATTGAAGACATCAACCGCTTGCAGCGCTTGTTTCTGATCGGCAGTTTTCTTCGAAAAGATCATCCTTTGTTGTCTGCGAGGGTGCGTGCTGCCGTCAAAAGCGGCCTGGCATTATCGAGCCTGCATGCCGTCAGCGATGATTTGTTGATGCCGCTGGCAAATCAGGCAGTGCTTGCGCCATCACAATGGCCGGCACTTTTGGCGCTTGTGCTCAAGCAGCTTCGTAGCCAGCTTGCGCTTGAAGCAAAGCCCATGCCCTCGGTTGCAGCCGATATGAAGGATTGGGTTGACAGTGTTGTTGCTTTGGCCTCTGCTGAGCAGCTTGCGCTTGCACGATCGATCGCCCAATCGTTGCAGTCGGGCGAACGCAAGGCGGTCTGGATCGGTTCGGCGGCAAAAAGTCATCCGCACTATGGTCAGATTCATGCGCTTGCGCAGGCGATTGCCGAGCACTGCGGGGCGAGTCTGGGCGTGCTGGTCGAGTCTGCCAATGCGGTGGGCGCCTGGCAGCTTGGCCTTCAGTCGATTGCCAGCAAACAAGCCAACGCCCGGCAGATGATCGATCAGCCGCGAAAGGCCTATTTGCTTTATCAGCAGGAGCCCGAGTTTGATCATGCTGCTGCCGATCAGGCGCTTGCGGCCCTGGGTACAGCTGAAACCGTGATTGCCATGGGCGCTTATCGCAGCGAGGCTATGCTTGCGTATGCGGATTGCCTGCTGCCGATTGCCAGCTTCACCGAGTCCTCGGGCACGGTGGTCAATATGGAAGGAAGGCGGCAGTCTTACACTGCGGTCGTCAAGCCGCTGGGGCAAGCAAGGCCCGGATGGAAGGCGCTTCGGGTTCTTGCAGAGCTTTTGCATATTCCGTCCTTAGCCTTTGAAACGGTTGAAGAAGTTCGTGCAAGTGCTTTTGCGAAAGCCGACGCTTGCGCGCTTAGCAATCATTTGCAACATGTCAAGGGTCTGTTTGACGACAATCCGGTGCAGAGCGAGCAGGGCGGACTTGAGCGGCTTGCAGAGGTGCCGATCTACCATGCAGACAGCATTGTGCGTCGCGCGCCGGGCCTGCAATCGACAAGCGACGCTCGGTTGCCGCCGCTGCGGATCCATCCGAGCACGCTCGATGCTTTGATGCCTGCCGGGTTTGCGCAAACCGGTCAGTCGGGGGTCATGGTTGAGGTTTCTGATGGTGAACACAAGCTCGTTCTGCCGGCAAAACCTGATCCTGGTGTTGCGCCGGGTGTGATGCGGATACCGATGGCTCTTGAGGCCAGCCGCGCCTTGCCCTTGACGCCGCGCAGCCTGCATCTGCGCCTGGTTGGGGCGATTCCTGATGCGAGTGCTGCGTGAACGAATTCTTGCAGACAGTCACTACCCAGGGTGAAAGCGCGCTCGGACCGGCCTGGCCGATCGTGTGGAATCTGCTGAAAATCGTCGGCGTGCTCTTGCCTTTGCTGCTTTGCGTGGCTTACCTCACGCTGTGGGAGCGCAAGCTGCTGGGCTATATGCACATTCGTCATGGACCTAACCGTGTGGGACCGATGGGATTGTTGCAGCCTATCGCAGACGCCCTCAAGCTGATCGTGAAGGAGGTCGTTACCCCGACTGCTTCAAGCAAAATGCTTTATTTCGTCGGTCCGGTGATGACGATCATGCCGGCGATGGCGGCTTGGGCGGTGATTCCTTTTGGCCCTGATGTTGCGCTTGCCAATGTCAACGCCGGACTGTTGTTGTTGCTTGCGATCACCTCTTTGGAAGTGTATGGCGTGATCATTGCTGGCTGGGCGTCCAATTCCAAATATGCCTTCCTTGGCGCATTACGTGCCTCAGCGCAAATGGTCTCCTACGAGCTTGCCATCGGTTTTGCCTTGGTGGTGGTTTTACTGGTGTCGGGCAGTTTGAATCTCACCGATATCGTGGAGAGTCAGGGTCGCGGTTGGGCTGCTGATATGGGCCTCAACATCCTCTCCTGGAACTGGTTGCCGCTGCTGCCGGTCTTTGTGGTCTACATCATCTCCGGGGTTGCCGAGACCAACCGCCATCCCTTCGATGTGGTTGAAGGTGAGTCGGAGATCGTCGCAGGCCATATGGTGGAGTACTCCGGCATGGGCTTTGCGGTGTTTTTCCTTGCCGAATACGCCAACATGATTCTGATTTCCTGCATGGCATCGATCATGTTTCTCGGAGGGTGGTACCCGCCGATTGAGGCACTTTCCTTTATCCCTGGCTGGATCTGGCTCGGCATCAAGACCTTCTTGGTGGTTTCGTGTTTTATCTGGTTTCGCGCCTCATTTCCGCGTTATCGCTACGACCAGATCATGCGACTTGGCTGGAAAATCTTCATCCCGGTGACCCTGGTGTGGTTGGTTGTGGTTGCAGCCTGGATGCAAACCCCCTGGAATATTTGGAAGTGAGGTAAGACGCCATGGCCAGCACATCGCCCACCCAAGCGGTCAAAGATTTTTTTCAGAGTTTCATGTTGATCGAACTCTTAAAAGGTTTAAGACTCACCGGCAAGTATCTCTTTTCACGAAAAATAACGATTCTTTACCCGGAAGAGAAAACGCCGATGTCGCCGCGCTTTCGCGGCCTGCACGCGCTCAGGCGCTACCCCAACGGTGAAGAGCGCTGCATTGCCTGCAAGCTTTGTGAGGCGGTCTGTCCTGCCATGGCGATCACCATCGAGTCGCAGTTGCGTGAAGACGGGACCCGCCGCACCACGCGCTACGACATTGACCTCACCAAGTGTATTTTCTGTGGTTTTTGCGAAGAATCCTGTCCGGTGGATTCGATCGTCGAGACCCACATCCACGAGTATCACGGCGAAAAGCGAGGCGATCTCTACTTCACCAAAGAGATGCTTCTGGCCGTGGGCGACCGCTACGAACAAGAGATCGCATCCGCACGCAGTACCGATGCGTCGTACCGCTAGGGCGAGCATGGATCCGATTTCGATCACCTTTTACCTCTTCGGCACGATCACGATCTTGTCCGCGTTGCGGGTGGTCACCGCACGCAATCCGGTCCACGCTGCCCTTTTTCTGGTTCTGAGCTTTTTCTCCTGCGGCGCGATCTGGTTGCTGCTGCAAGCAGAGTTTCTGGCGATCACCCTGGTGCTCGTCTATGTCGGGGCGGTGATGGTCTTGTTCCTTTTTGTGGTGATGATGCTCGACATCAATCTTGATGTGGTTCGCAAGGGTTTTTGGCGCAACCTTCCTGTAGCGGCCTTTGTTGGCGTGGTGATTGTGATCGAGATGGCGCTGGTTTTGTTCAGCATGTTTTCCCGGGTTTATCAGGCTGATGCGCCGACCATGCCGCCTGATTTCAGCAATACCGCAGCGCTCGGCAAACTGATGTTCACCGATTACATTTACCCGCTTGAGATTGCGGCGGCGATTCTGTTGGTTGCGATGGTGGCTGCGATCGCACTGACCTTGCGTTCGCGCAAGGACGCCAAACATCAAAATCCGGCGGACCAGGTGCGGGTGCGTCCGGCCGATCGACTGTCACTTGTCAAGATGCCCGCGGAGCCCAAGGACCGATGAGCCTCTCTCTTGCCCACTATCTGGTGCTGGGCGCGATTCTTTTTGCCATCGGCGTTGTCGGCATTTTCATGAATCGGCGCAATGTGATCATTATTCTGATGGCCATCGAATTGATGTTGCTGGCTGTCAACATGAACTTCGTAGCCTTTTCGCATTTTCTGGGTGACGGCGCAGGCCAGGTTTTCGTGTTCTTCATTCTCACGGTTGCCGCTGCCGAGTCCGCCATTGGACTGGCGATTCTGGTGGTGCTCTTTCGTAACCTCGACACGATCGATGTCGAGAATCTCGATAGTTTGAAGGGCTAGGGGCAGCGCATGAAAACGATGTACTTGGTGGCTGCTTTTGCGCCGCTTCTTGGCGCGCTGATGGCAGGCTTTTTCGGTCGTACGATCGGACGGATGCCTTCGGCCCTGATTACCATCGGCCTGGTGGCGGCCTCGGCTGTCGCCTCGGTGCTGACCTTATTGGACGTGCTCGCTGGCAACAGCTTTAACGGCGCGCTTTATGAGTGGGCACAAGTCGGCGATCTGAAGTTTGAGATTGGTTTTCTGATTGACTCGATCACCGCCATGATGATGGTGGTGGTGACCTCGGTGTCGCTCTGTGTGCACGTCTACACCATGGGTTACATGGAAGACGACGATGGTTATCAGCGCTTTTTCGCCTACATCTCGCTTTTTACCTTCGCGATGATGATGCTTGTGATGTCCAACAACTTCCTGCAGCTGTTTTTCGGTTGGGAAGCTGTTGGCCTGGTGTCTTATTTGCTCATCGGTTTTTGGTACACCCGGCCATCGGCGATCTTCGCCAACATGAAGGCATTCCTGGTCAACCGCGTCGGCGATTTTGGTTTTGCGCTTGGCATCGGTATGTTGGTGTATCACACCGGAAGCCTCGACTATGTGGAGGTCTTTGCCAAGCTTCCCGAACTCGTGGAGAAGACGGTGCACATTCTCCCGGGCGAGGCCTGGGCGGTGCTGACCTTGAGCGCCATCCTTCTATTTGTTGGCGCAATGGGCAAGAGCGCGCAATTCCCCTTGCATGTCTGGCTCCCCGATTCGATGGAAGGCCCCACGCCAATTTCGGCGTTGATTCATGCGGCGACCATGGTGACAGCCGGTATTTTCATGGTTGCCCGCATGTCCCCGATCTTTGAACTCTCCGATGTTGCCTTGTCGGTGGTCATGATCATCGGCGGCATCACCTCGTTATCGATGGGACTGCTTGGCATCATTCAGTACGACATCAAGCGGGTGGTTGCTTATTCAACGCTCTCGCAACTGGGGCTGATGACAATTGCTCTAGGCGCATCGGCCTATCCCGCGGCAATTTTTCATTTGATGACGCATGCTTTTTTCAAAGCCTTGCTTTTTTTGGCGGCCGGTTCGGTGATTATCGGCATGCACCACGATCAGGATTTGCGGCATATGGGCGGTCTGGCCAAAAAAATGCCGATTACCTGGATCACCTGCCTGCTTGCAACCCTGTCGTCCGTTGGCACACCGTTTTTCAGCGGCTTTTACTCCAAAGACAGCATCATTGAGGCGGTACATCATGCCAATCTACCAGGCGCGAGCTTCGCTTACTTCGTGGTGGTTGCCGGCGTTTTGATCACCTCGCTTTACTCCTGGCGCATGTACTTTCTGGCCTTTCATGGTGCACCGCGCTGGCATTTATCCAAACACGATGCGCATCAAGGCCACGCCCAGCAAAGCCACACTCAGGACAAGGGTCACGTACCTCACGAGTCACCTGCAGTGGTGACCGTGCCTTTGCTGCTGCTTGCGATTCCCTCGGTTGTGCTCGGTGCGTACACCATCGATGCGATGCTGATTGGGGACTTTTTCAAGGACGCCATCACGATCCTGCCCCAGCATCCCGCCATGGCAAGTTTCCGCGCGGAGTTTCACGGTGTGCTCGGGATGGCTGCGCATGCCCCGGCAACCTTGCCGTTTTGGCTGATGATCGCCGGCCTGGTCATCGCTTGGTGGGGTTCGATTGCGCAAACCTCATTTGGCCCGGGATTGCGGCGTGCCTTCAAGCCATTGGTGAGCCTGATGGAGCACAAGTACTTCATGGACGCCTTCAATGAAAAGGTGCTTGCAGCCGGCGCAAGACTGGTCGGTAAAGGCCTGTGGAAAGCCGGTGATCAGAGCATCATCGACGGCCTTGCAGTCAATGGCAGCGCACGCACCATCGGCTGGCTGGCGAGCCTGATTCGGCATTTGCAAACCGGGTTTATCTACGACTACGCCATTGCCATGATTGTGGGCGTCGCGATCCTGTTGTACTGGTTCGTGCCGATCGCCAATCGCTAGAACTCGACGGGATCCGACTTGGAATCACATTTTCTTCTCACCGCGGCGATATGGATACCGATCGCCTTCGGTCTGGTACTGCTTGCTTTTGGCAATGACCAAAACGCCGCCGTGGTTCGTAGCGTAGCTTTGATCGGGGCCACAATCGGGTTTTTGGCCACGCTGCCGATGATCCTGCATTTCGATACCGCAAGCGCCGATATGCAATTCGTCGAAAAGCGCATCTGGATTGATTTGCTCGACGCCTACTATCACCTCGGGGTCGACGGCATCTCTGCCTGGTTTGTTGTGCTCACAGCTTTTATCACCGTGATTGTGGTGATCGCTGGCTGGGAGGTGATCGAAGAGCATGTGGCCGCCTACATGGCGTCTTTTCTGATGCTTTCCGGACTGATGGTTGGTGTGTTCAGCGCTCTGGATGGTTTGCTTTTTTATGTGTTCTTCGAAGCCACTCTGATTCCGATGTATGTGATTATCGGCGTATGGGGCGGTCCGCGCAGGGTTTATGCAGCCTTCAAGTTTTTCTTGTACACCCTCGCAGGCTCCTTGCTCACCCTGGTTGCGCTGATTTATCTCTACCTGAGTGCCGGCAGTTTTCAGATCAGCGACTGGCATGTCTTGCCCTTGTCGATGCAAGAGCAGCAGCTTATTTTCCTTGCGCTATTTGCCGCCTTTGCGGTGAAGGTACCGATGTGGCCGGTGCACACCTGGCTGCCTGATGCGCACGTGGAAGCGCCTACCGGAGGCTCGGTGGTGTTGGCGGCGATCATGCTCAAGCTCGGCGCCTACGGTTTTTTGCGTTTTTCGCTGCCCATCGCACCCGATGCAAGCCATGAGCTTGGCTGGCTGGTTATTGCGCTATCGCTGACGGCTGTGGTCTATATCGGCCTTGTGGCGCTTGTGCAAACCGATATGAAAAAGCTTGTGGCCTATTCTTCGATTGCACACATGGGTTTCGTCACCCTTGGCTTTTTCATGTTCAATCAACTGGGCATGCAGGGTGCGATCATTCAAATGATCTCGCATGGCTTTATCTCGGGTGCGATGTTTTTATGTATCGGAGTGCTCTACGACCGCATGCACAGCCGCGAGATCGCAGCCTATGGCGGCGTGGTCAATACCATGCCGAAATTTGCAGCGTTCTTTTTATTTTTCAGCATGGCCAACGCCGGGCTACCGGCAACTTCGGGTTTTGTCGGTGAATTCATGGTGATCCTGGGGGCAGTAGCCTTCAATCCATGGACTGCCTTTGCCGCTGCGGTGACCTTGGTGTTTGGCGCGGCCTACTCCTTGTGGATGTACAAGCGGGTTGTTTTCGGTCCGGTAGCCAATCATGAAGTTGCGCAGCTTAAGGACATCAATGCCCGCGAGTTTTTGATGCTGGCCTTGCTTGCGCTGCTCACACTCTGGATGGGCATTCAACCCAAGCCTTTCACCGACGTCACCGAGGCTTCGGTGCGTGCGCTTCTTGAGCATGTGTCGGTTTCCAAGATCAAGTGAACCCTATGGCCGACTTCAATATCAGCGCACTCGTTCCAGAAATTATTTTGCTGGTCATGGCCTGCGCGGTTTTGCTTGTGGACGCCATGCTTGGTGATGATCAGCGCGATTGGGTCGAACGTTTAAGCCTGCTCACGGTAGCAACCGTTTTTGCCGCCCTGGTCTCGCAGGCCTTCGGTCCGGCGCAAACAGCCTTCGGGGGCACCTTTGTGGTGGATGCCTTGTCGGCCGTGCTGAAAATGGCGGCAACGCTTGCGCTCTTTTTCGCCCTGATCTACGCCCGTCGTTACAACAGCGAACGGCCGGTGCCGCGTGGCGAGTTTCAGGTGATCGCACTTTTTGCGCTCCTGGGCCAAATGGTCATGATGTCGGCAGCCAATATGCTGGTGATGTACCTTGGCTTGGAGCTGATGTCCTTGTCACTGTATGCGCTTGCGGCCATGCGCAGGGACGATCGATCAGCCTCTGAAGCCGCCATGAAGTACTTCGTGCTCGGCGCACTCGCCTCAGGCTTTATGCTCTACGGGATGTCGATGCTCTATGGAGCTTCGGGAAGCCTTGATCTGGCCGACATCAATTTGGTGAGCCGTGCGGAGCAGGACAAGACCTTTTTGGTGTTTGGACTGGTGTTTATCGTTGGCGGCCTGGCGTTCAAGTTTGGAGCGGTACCCTTTCACATGTGGGTGCCCGATGTGTATCAGGGCACACCGACCGGTGCCACCTTGCTTATCGCGACAGGTCCTAAGCTTGCCAGCTTTGCAATGGCTTATCGATTACTGGTCGAAGGCCTGCCAGGCGTGGTCGCCGATTGGCAGCACATGATGCTGATTCTTGCCGGGCTTTCTCTTGCCTTTGGAAACCTGATTGCGATTGCGCAGAGCAACCTCAAACGGATGTTGGCCTATTCCGGCATCGCACAGGTTGGCTTTGTGCTTTTGGGGCTGATTGCAGGCATGGTTGACGGGTCCTTTCAACTTGCGCCGCTGGCCTATGGTTCGTCGATGTTTTACGTGATGACCTATGTGATCACCACGCTGGGCACCTTTGGTTTGATTGCGCTGATGGCGCAATCAGGCTTTGAGTGCGAACATATTGAAGACCTGAAGGGCTTGAACAAGCGCAGCCCATGGATGGCGCTGGTGATGCTTTTGCTGATGTTTTCGCTCGCAGGCATTCCACCCACAGTAGGTTTTTATGCCAAGTTGATCGTGCTTGAAGCGGTGGTGGTGTCAGGGCACTTATGGGTTGCTGTGTTTGCCGTGATGATGTCTTTGGTGGGTGCGTTTTACTACCTGAGAATCGTGAAAACCATGTACTTCGATGCGCCGAGCAATATCTCAACGCCTGAGCCTGCTGCCGACGGGCGATTGGTCCTTGGCTTAAACGGTCTCGCAGTCATCGTGCTGGGCCTGCTGCCTGGCCCGCTGCTCACGCTTTGCGTTGAGGCGATTCAGCTTTCGATGGTGGTGAGGTAGGCTTGCGCTGTCCGCCTTCGTCGATCGGTCGTCGTAGGCCACTGAGCCTTGCCTGACTGCCCAGCGACGATTTCAGTGTTTAATCAGTCTGACGAAGATGTTCTCGTTGAGCGCTGCGAATCGTCGCAGGAGGTCTTTCGCGGCCATTTCTTTGCGGTCTCTCGCGACCGCGTCAGACAATCTGACGGATCGATCCACACGCGCGAGTTCATCAGGCATCCGGGGGCAGCGGCGATCGTGCCGATCAATGATGAAGGCAAGGTTTTGATCGAGCGGCAGTTTCGGTATGCACCGCAGGCGGTCTTTACCGAATTTCCGGCTGGCAAGCGCGACCCGGGCGAGGCGACGATTGAGACCGCTGAGCGTGAACTGGCCGAAGAAGCCGGCCAGCAAGCCCGCGAATGGGCCTTTCTCACGCGGATTTATCCGGCAATCGGTTTTGCCGACGAAGTGATGGATATCTGGCTTTGCAAAGGTCTCAGCCCGGTTGCGCAAAGGCTCGATGAGGGTGAGCGCTTGCAGCTGCACTGGGTGGATCTGAGCAGTTTGCTTCAAGCCCTGCTTTGTCATCAGCTCGCTGATGTGAAAACACAGATTGCCTGTCTGTGGCTTTGCCGTATGCACGAGGGCTTGCTGGCATGGCCACGATTTCATCCGGCAAGCTATTGGAAAGCGAATCCGCCGATCTAGGCTTGGTTTATCATAACCCTCTTCGGAGGTGTGGCAGAGTGGTTGAATGCACCGGTCTTGAAAACCGGCGAGGGTTTACGCCCTCCGTGAGTTCGAATCTCACCGCCTCCGCCAGTCTTCAGCGATATGGTGCGTTTTAGGAGCACTGCACCATGGAAATCCTTCGTCGCGGCATGCTTTTGGCTGGCACGGCCTCAGGGCTTGTTTCAAGCCCTGCTGCAAAAGCCACAAAGGCTGCACTGGCCTCTGCCTCGCGCCTCATTCATCAACAGGCCTCGATGTTTGGCCCGATTGTTGTGACCGAAGAACCGGGCGGCTTGCGTACGCTGCGCTTTGGTCTGGATGGTCCGAGACAGTCGGTGGTCAAGTTAAACGATCCGCGATATCTTGAGCTTCGGTACACCCAAGCGGCGATTCTGGCACTGGCCTTCGTGCCCAGCCCACAACGCATCCTGATGATCGGACTCGGTGGTGGCAGCCTGCCGATGTTTTTCCGAAGCTACTACCCGCAGGCTTTGATTGATGCTGCTGAAATCGATCCTGCGATCATTGAGGTTGCCAAGCGGTTTTTGAATTTCCGGGAAGACGAGCGTATGCGTGCTTATGCACGCGACGGGCGCAATTTCATCGAAGGCGCAAAGCTTTCCTACGACATCATCATGCTCGATGCTTTCAGCGCAGAGGCCGTTCCCAAACATCTGAGCACCACCGAGTTTTTGCAGGCCGTGAAAAAGGTGCTCGCAGTAAACGGCGTGGTGGTCGCCAACCTCTGGGGACCTGCGCTCAACCCGCTTTATGACTCAATGCTTCGAACGTTTCAGGACGTGTTTTCCGACCTTTACCTGCTTGAAGTGCCCGAGGTGGAGAATCGATTGATGTTCGCCTTACCGCGGAGAATCGACCTGCGCATGGCAACATTTCGCGAACACGCCCACAACACGTCGCTTGTGCTTGGGCTACCGTTTGATCTGGCGCTGATGATCGGCACAGGCTTTTACCGGATTGATAAGCCAATCACCAAGGGCCGTGTGCTACGCGACTGAGGAACCAGGATACGTCCGAACTTGCTTGCATCCAGGCGCGGGTGCACACCAACTGGGTTTCATCCAAACTCGCTTGCAAGAAAACTAGGATGTAGAGCGTTCTTTTAAATGAATCAAGAAAAGTGCAACAAGGCCCAGTCCCATGACCGCAAATGAGATGTGAACAGCATTTTTGCTTGCTGCATAGGTCATGCTGGAGTAGCTTAAATAAGCGCAAGCCGCGCAAAACACCGCCGGTGTCAGAGGGTAGAGCGGCAATCGGTAGAGGTCGGGTTGACTTGAAACACCAGGGTCAAGCCTTGTGGGTGAGGTTTTCGGCTCCGCAGGGCTGTCGAGTCTGCGCAACTTGAAAACCGATAATCCGACCAAAAACAGAAAGCTCCAGAACACCGGGGCAGTGAATTCCACCATGGCTTCAAATCCGTCATGTTGCAGCAAGCCGAACACCACCAAGGCAAGCGCAATCAAGGATTGCAGCAACAGCGCTGCAATTGGTGTTCCGACCTGTTGATTCCAGGTCGATAAGGGCCGCAGCGCTTTCCAGCATGAGGCCACCGCGAAATTACTTCGTGCGCCAACAATCATGGTGGCGTTGATACTGGTGAGGGCAGCCATCGCCACGAACAGACTCAGAGCCTGCTGACCATGCGGACCAAAAGCCATGCCCATCACATCGGCCGCAGCTGCTTTGGATTTTGCCAAGCCGCTCAGGCCAAGCCCGTGCAACAGCGCGAGATTCACAAGAAGGTAGATTGCTGTAATCAGACTCAGACTGATCAATATCACCGGCACCATCGTGCGCGGCCCGCCCTTGACTTCAGCGGAGATAAAAGCCGATTCGTTCCAGCCGCCAAAAGTCAGCAAGACAAAGACCAGCGCCAAACCCGCGAGTCCAAGGGGTGGGTTGCCGCTGAACCAGGCTGGTGTCGATCCTTCCGGCGCAGACACACTGAACCCGGCAAGCACCACCGCGAGTAAACCCAAGACTTCAAAGAGGGTCAGTACTGACTGCACACGGCCTGATGCCTGGATGCCGATCAGATTAACGGCTGTAAGCGCAATAACAATACCAATTGCCCAAATCGCGCTTGAATGCGAACCAAGCGGCGCCGCCTGAGTCATGTAGTCAGCAAAAACAAAAGCCAGCAGGGCAATCGATCCGGTATTGATCACCATCGCTTTGGCCCATGCGTACAAAAACGATAAATGCTTGCCGTAAGCAACTTCTAGAAAATGATAATCGCCCCCGGCGTGGGCAAAGCGGGTGGAGAGCTCCGCATAACAAAGTGCGCCGGCAACCGAGATCACCGCGCCAAGCACCCAGGCCATCATCATCCAACCTGCATCGCCGGTCAGTCCAGCGACCATCGACGGCGTTTTGAAAATGCCCGCGCCGATCACAATACCGACGATGATTGCGATCGCTGTGCTTGCGCCAAGCGCTTGTTTTGGATTGATCTGCTCGCGCGAGACCGCGCCAGCGCCGGCGAGGTCGCCGCCCGACCCTTGGTTCAATGACACCGTTCGCCCGTTAGCTGAAGGCTAGCGCTGAGGGCTACTGTCGCATGCCGTCAAAACGGTTGTTGGAGTAGGTCCCCAGCAACTCAGCGTCCATGCGATTGCCTTTGATGGTGGCACGAACGTTTTGCAACTGGTTTGCGCTGTCAAGGTAGCGGAAGCGCAACTCATCCGCATTCAAGTCGACGCCAAGCAGCGGCTGCGGAGGATTGCTACCCAGGCTGATGGTGCCACCGACCCGTTGATAACGCTGCGTCAAATCAAGACTCGCGACTGCGTGTCCCTCAAGCCCTTTGAGCATCCAACGCCCTTCGACCTGGGCCGGAACAACCCAAAAGTAGCCTGTGTTTCCGCTTGAGTTGATCACTTGATCCGGTTCCCAATCCCCCATGGTGAAGGAATTCGTCACAAGTCTTGTACCGGGTTTCAACTTCAAGAGCGTCGGCCTGAGTTTCAAGTTCAAATCGGGAAGCAAATACATCGTGATCACGGTGGCTTTGCTGAAGTCTTCTTTAAAGATGTCGCCACGAATGATTTTGACGCGATCGGCAACGCCAGCACGTTCGGCATTGCGCTGTGCCAGGGCGGCCATTTCGGGGTTGTATTCGATACCAATCGCGCGTGCGCCGAATTCGCGGCCCGCGGCAATCGCAATTTTTCCATCGCCCGCACCAAGATCGTAGAGGAGGTCATCTTTACCAACTTTTGCGGTTTGCAACATCTTGGTGACCAGTTCATCGCCCGTGGGTACCCACACCACATCTTTGCCTGGCTGGCCGACCTGCGGTTGATAGAGTTGATCGCCACCTTTGGTCTGGGCGGTTGCGCTGTGGGTGAGATTCAGCAAGCTGAGACTGCTGATCACCGTAAAGGTAAGAGCAGCGAGCGAACGCATCATGTTCATTGTTTGTTTCCGTTAGTGTGATCGAAGTTCGCCAGGATTGGCGCTTGGCTTTGGCATCAGGCTGCGAGTATCCGAATCGACCGTGGGTATTGTCAAGCCGAGATTATCCCGCGGGCACAAAGATCATCTTGCGGGAACGAAGATGATCCCTCGGGCACGGAGATTATCTTGCGGACACGAAGTTATCCCGTGGGCACGAAGGCGCGTGATCTCGCCGGCGCTAGAGAATACGCCCGCGTCGCGCAACATTCAACAAAGCGCCTGCCATCATCAGTAGCGAACCCAAGACCGCAAACCAGTGGGTGACCTCGATTTGTTTTTTCTTTTTGAGACCGATCCTGCCGCTGAGCGAGCCAAAGATGCGCTTAACGGCTGGCTGTTCATCAACCGCAAAGTATTCCGCGCCGGTTGCCAGTGCCACCGCCCTGAGGGTTTTATCCTCAAGCCGAACCCTCGCTGCAACGCCTTCGCTGCGCACAATAACGCCGGCAGGGGTACCAATGCCTATGCAGTAAATCCGAAGCCCCCAGGCGCGGGCGATGGCGGCCATATCGAGCGGAGGCGGACCGAAGTTGCTGTCGCCATCAGCAAGCAAAACAAGCACCGCATTTTCCCGGCTACCCGGTTCGAGCGGCGTATCTGGCAGCGTGTAGGCTTGCGTGCCTTGACCCGTTGCACCCGCGTTGTTTGACGCATTGGACGATGCGCCGCTGCGTCGTGAACTCCCACTCGTTATTCTTTCCACATCGATGCCAGCCTGAGGAAGGGCTTGCGCGATGGCAAGGATCATTCCGCTTCCCAGGGCGCTTCCGGGTTGAAGGCTGATGCGTTCAAGGCTTTGTAGCAGTTGTTCGCGTTGTCGCGTTGGGGCTTGCAAAACGCTTGCGTTGGCCGCCATGCTGACCAAGCCGAGTGAAGCACTCGCGGGCAGTGCCTCAATAAAGGCCTTGGCAAGCGCTTTGGCCGCATCGATGCGACTTGGTGCGATATCCGAGGCTCGCATACTGGTTGAGCTGTCAATCACAAGGATTACCGTGTCGAGCGGTGCTGGCTCAAAAGCTTGGACCAGAGGTCTTGACATGCCGACCACGAGCACGATGAGGCCTAAGACCAGCAACAGGCTCTCGCGCCAAGACGCATCGCTGCGCTGGCCAAGCCAAACTGCCAGACCCAAGGGCAAGGCGAGGAGACCTAATGCGAGCGGCCATTGCAGGCTGAAGCTTTGCAAAACCTCAAGCAGCAGGGTGCTCATTGCAAGGTCACGAACGCCGACGCATCCATCGGCTGAGTGCCCTGAGCGCATCGTCCTGGTGGCTGATTTGCATCAGCCTTGCGCCGCTTTGCCGCAGCCACTGTTGCAGATCAAGCTGCTCCTGGCGTACCGCATCGGCAAAGCGTGCGCGAAAGCCCGGATCGTCGGCGTCAACCCATAGCTGCTCGCCGCTTTCGGCATCCTCGGCCAGAAAATAGCCGCGTTCCGGTAGCTCCCAGTCACTGGGGTCGTTGATCTTGACCGCCACCACATCATGGCGGCTACGAAGCTGCCTGAGTGCCTCAGACCAGGTTTTCGCATCCTGCCCGCTGTGATCGATGAAGTCCGACAGCACAATCACAAGCGCTCGTCTTCGCAAGGCTGCATAAAGCTGTCGAAAAAGGCGCTCAAGATGGCTCTGGGCCTTTGCGTCTTTGGGAGGCGGCTGGTGGCCCTTGAGGGCTGCCAACAGGTTCAGTCGGTGCAAACGTCCCTGCCGCGGCTTGATCCGGAGTGCCGGTGTTTGGCGGCCGTCATCGATCCATAATCCAATACGGTTGCCGTGTTGAGCGATACTTTCGATCACACAGTCGCTCAAGGCGATCACCTGGTCGCGTTTACTTTGCGCATCGAATCCGGCAGCGCTTGAAGCACTTAAATCGACGACCAGCCAGGCAGTGAATTCGCGATCCTCCTGCATTTGCCGGATTTGGAGTTGCTCGCTGCGTGCGCTGGCATGCCAGTCGATTCGGCGGACATCATCGCCTTCCTGATAAGGTTGAATATGTTGCAGGTCAAAGCCGCTGCCGCGCGCCAGACTCATGAAGTCAGCCTGTATCAACCCCGGCATGCGCTTGAGCAGGCGCCAGCGCAAACGGCGTGCCGATTGCGACGCAGGTTTCATGCGGCAAGCGGTTTGGCCGGCGCAGCAATGGCTGACAGTAGCTGCCTGAGGATTTCATCAACACTGACTTGGGTGGCAAGTGCCTCGTCCGAGAGGCTTATCCGGTGGCGCAAAACATCGGGTGCAACCGACCGTACATCTTCGGGCAAGACATAAGCGCGTGCGCGCAATGCGGCAAGCACCCGCGCTGCTTCAATCATCCAAATGCTTGCCCGTGGCGAAGCACCGTGCATCAACAAGGGTCGCAGCGCAGCCACACCGAAGCGCTCGGGCTCTCGGGTTGCAGCACTGAGTGAGACCGCATAACGAATGAGGCTTGGGTCGACATAAATCGTTTTGCAAAGCCTTTGCATGTGGATCAGTTCCTCGGCAGACAACACCGGCTGCGCCTGCTGGGGCGGTCCGATCACGCGTTGCACCACCACAAACTCTTCGTCAGCGCTGGGATAGTCGATCATGATCTTCATCATGAAGCGATCGACTTGCGCTTCCGGCAGCGGATAAGTGCCCTCGGTTTCGATCGGATTTTGCGTGGCCATCACAACGAAGGGCTGGGGCAAGCGATGGCTCTCGCCCGCGATGGTGACCTGGCCTTCTTGCATCGCTTCAAGCAGCGCACTTTGGACTTTGGGCGGCGCTCGGTTGATCTCGTCGGCAAGCACAAGATTGGCAAAGACAGGCCCAAGCAGCGTATGAAAGACGGCATCGCGCGGATGAAAAATACGCGAGCCAATCAGGTCTGCTGGCATCAGATCGGGGGTGAATTGAATGCGTTTGAATTGTGCCTGCAGCACCTGTGAAAGGGTGTTCACCGTGAGTGTCTTGGCCAGGCCGGGCATACCTTCAAGCAGGAGATGGCCTCGGGCAAGCAGGGCGATCAGCACGCTTTCAAGCATGCGATCCTGTCCGACGATCACGCGCTTGACCTCAAACAGTACCTGCTCCATGCGCTTGGACAGCGCATCGACAGCCTGCTGCAGGTTTGGGTCGATCGTGGGTAATGAAAGCATTGTTGCAGGCTCCAGATAAGGTGGGTATGGGGTCGCGCTAGATGTTCGCGAGAAGCTTGACGTTCGTTAAAACCTTGGCAGGCCCATGGCGCTGCCGGCGCTTTCCATGGTCGTTGCAAAACCAATACCGATAAAGGTTCTGGATTTTTCGGGGTTGAGAATGGCCGTCACAATCCCAACAACTTCACCGCGCTGATTGACCAGGGGGCCTCCTGAACTACCGGGATTTGCAGCGGCATCAAACTGAATCAGTCCGCGAAGGCTGCGCTTGCCGTCTGGGCTTCGAAACTCCCGATCGAGCCCTGAGACCACACCGGCGCTGACTGAAGGGCCAATGCCAAAGGGAAAGCCAACAGCGACCACCTGATCGCCAGCCTGCAAGGCTGCGCCTCCCGCCAAGGTGGCGGGCTGCAAATCATCGGGAATTTTCGCCGGTCTAACGATCGCTAAATCTTTCTCGAGCATGACCTGAATCACCGATCCTTCCGATTCGCTGCCATCGGCAAAGCTGATGATCAGCTTGCCTTCGGCTGCGCTTGCCACCACATGGAAGTTGGTCAGGATCGTGCCATCTTCTTTAACAATAACGCCCGAGCCCGCGTTCGCTTTGGATTGCTCGTCCTTTGCCGCGTCCGCCTGACCGAGCTCAACGCGTAAATGCACCACTGACGGCAGGATCTGCCTTGCTGCCCGTTCAGCCACCGAGGGTAAATCCACGTTCTCCAAGCCCTGCGACAAGGCGCGATGAAAGCTCTCACGGTTTGGGAAATGAAGCGGCGCTTGGAGGGCACCGGTTTTGGCGTCGACGCCCGGTCGAAGATACGCGGGCAATAGCTGATGTTGGCCATCGCCCCAAGCAAACCAGATCGCAAAGCCCAGCCAGCTTACAAGCGCCCCGAGTATCGCGGCCAGCAAAAGCGCCAGGACGCTTGATTGCGTTGGCCATCGTTTCATGAACGCGGACATCGAAACCGGAGGCAAGCGTCGTTGAAAAAAAGAGCTTACTGGCATGATATGCATTATTAACCGACAGGAGAGGCTAATGGGCTGGTTGGCACCCGAGATGTTGTGGGCATTCGTTTTGCTTCCGGCCCCGATTGCTCTTTATGTCTGGGCCTGGCGTAGCCGCAAGAAAAGCGCAGTTCGCTACGCCAGTCTGCGGATTCTCAAGGCAGTCCAGGGACCAAGGCCGGCCTGGCGTGTGCATTTACCGGCAGCCTTGCTTTGGCTCACATTTTGCCTGGGGCTGCTTGCACTTGCTCGTCCGAGTGCGGAAATCACGCTGCCAAGTGACTACCGCAAGCTTGTGATTGCCATGGATGTCTCACGAAGCATGCTGGCTCGTGATGTGGAGCCCAGCCGTATCGAGGCTGCTCAGGCGGCGGTCCGGTCATTTATTGCGCAGTTGCCGGGCGATGTGCGGGCCGGGATCGTGACCTTTGCAGGTACGGCGCAAGTGGTGCAGGCTGTGACCGACGATCGCGAAGCCTTGCTTGCGGCAGTCGACCGTTTTGAATTGCAACGCGCCACCGCAACCGGCACCGGTTTGCTGTTTTCGATCCATGTGCTTAGGCCCGACCTGGGCATTGATCTCGAGCAAGCGATTTATACGCCGTCGGCCGCAAACTGGCCTGCAGCGGTTGCACCGGGAAGCGATCGAAGCGCCGCGATCGTTCTACTTTCTGATGGTCGAAGGACTACGGGGCCTGATCCGATCGAAATCGCGCAAAAAGCTGCTGATCTTGGAATCAAGGTTCATACCGTGGGCTTTGGCACCGAACATGGTGTGATTCCCGGCTATGAAGGTTATTCTTTTTTTGTCAAGGTCGACCAGGAGACGCTTAAAGCGGTCGCACAAATCACCGGTGGCCAATACTTTTACGCAGCCAGCGCCGAAGAGCTCAAGCAGGCCTATCTTCAGCTGCAGGGCAAGCTCGCGCTCGAAAAAAAGCAAACGGAGTTGTCTTTTCTCTTTATTGCCTTGATGCTGAGCGCAAGCTTGATTGCAATCGCGCTGGCCCAACATCGCTTCGCCCCCTTGCATCGACTGCTCGGCCGCAGGCAGGGATCGAGCCCACCTGGGTGACTTGATTCTTGCTTGCGAGCCCTGTCAGGGCATTGTCCTAAAGCTCCTGCTTTTACTCGATGAAACCGAAGTGCCTTGGCAGAAAAAGTACGATGTCAGGAAAAATCATGCACAGGCTAAGCGCCAGGAGTTGGACAAGGACAAAGGGAGTGATTCCTTTGTAAATGTCCATCATGGTGACCGAAGGCGGCACCGTGCCTTTCATGTAGAAAAGCGCGAATCCGAACGGTGGCGTGAGAAATGCTGTCTGCATGTTGACGGATAGCAAAATCGTAAACCAGGTCAGGATGACTTCCTTGCCCTGAATGAATCCACCGAAATCCATTTTGCCCATGATCGGGGCAAAAATCGGCACCACAATCAGGCAGATCTCAATCCAGTCAAAGAAAAAACCCATGATGAAAACAATAATCATCACAAAGATCAGCATTTCCCAGCCGGTGTCAATGCCCAAGGACTTCAAAATGTCGATGACCACATCATCACCGCCGAGCGCCCGGAATACATAAGAAAAGAGGGTTGCTCCAAAAATAATGAAAAACACCATCGAGTTTGTGAGGGCCGAGGACGCCATCACATCCTTCAGTACTTTCATGCTCAGACGTTTGTTTGCATACGCCAGGAAAATCGCACCGAGGCTTCCAATGCCTGAGGCCTCCGTCGGGGTGGCCCATCCTGCAAAGATGGATCCGAGTACCAGGGTAATCAGAAAGGCTGGCGGCACGAAACCCTTGAGCACCATCGGGCCGTTGAGTCTTTCCTCCGATGCGCCCACCGCGCCCCGCACCGCGGGCGCAAGCGAGGGCATAAAGCTGCAGACGACAACAATATAGACCACATACAAGGCGCTCATCAAAAGCCCTGGTGCAATCGCACCGGTGAAAAGCGTGCCGACTGGAAGACCGATTAAATCGCCCAGAATCACCAGCATGATGCTTGGAGGAATCAAAATACCAAGTGTTCCCGCTGAAGCAATCGTGCCAACCGCCAGCGATTTGTTATAGCCTTTTGAAAGCATCACCGGCAGAGCAATCAAGGTGAGCATAATCACCGATGCACCCACGATTCCTGTTGTTGCTGCCATGATGGTGCCAAGCAAGGTGACCGCGATCGCGAGGCCACCGGGAATTCGTGCCAGCATCAACTGCAATATATGCAGCAAGTCCTCGGCGACACCGCTTTTTTCAAGCATGGTTCCCATAAAAACAAACATGGGTACCGCAACCAGCACCGGATTTTGTGCAGCCTGCCCCCAAATCCTTGGCAGCAGGTTTGCAAACTGATTCAAATTAAAAACATCAAAGGCCATGCCGAGAAAACCGAATGCGACGCCAATCGCTCCTAGCAAAAAGGCGACCGGATAGCCCAAAAACATAATAAAAATAAGAGCGAAAAACATCACGACTGCGAGGTGATCAATCAGCCAATCCACGGTCGACTCCTCGATCAGTTCGCAAAGGGGAGGTGAACGCGGGCCGCTTGCTCGCGATTGCCGTAAAGTGCAACAACGCAGCGGGCGATGACCGTCGTCACCGCCATACAAACCATCGCTAAGCCGCCAAAAATAAAGAATTTGACGATCCAACGGTAGGGCAGACCGTTGGGTGCCTCCGAGTTTTCACCCTGAAGCAGCGAGGTTAAAAAAAAGCTGAACGCATAAGGGGTGGCGATCGCCAAATAGGGTATCGCGAAGATAAGGCATCCCAAGAGCTCGAGCTTGATCTTTCTTCGGGCGTCGAGACCGCCGATGAACACATCGATTCTCACATGGGCATTTCGAATATAGCCGTATCCCAGCCAGGTGCAAAAGAGCAGGGTATGCAATTGCCATTCAAGTTCCTGAAGTCGGGTCGATCCAAGCCCTGGGACTTGAAACCCGGCCTTGCGCGTGATCACGTCCAGGGTGATCACGATCACGCAGGCGATAAATGCCCAAGCGCCAAACTCAGCCACTTTTTGCAGCGCGCGTTCAAAACGGTCTGCCATTGCTATCAAAAATTGCATGCTCAATTCGCTTTCAAAGTTTTCGCATGGCTAAGGGGCAGACCGCGACGTTTGGCCTGCAACTGGCACGACAGCTTCGAAAAAGATGCCCCCCGCTTAGACCGCGGGCTGACTTTTTCCAGCCCTGCGACCTAAGGTGCGGGTGAGCGCTGCTTTGTAAAAGGGGCTACCCGATTGTGAAGGGACGACCCGATTTACTGCAGGTAGCCTAGGTCCTTCCAAACCTTGTAATTGGAGCGGAAGGTACTGTACGAATCCCAAGCCTTCTTGAACTCGGGGCTCTTGGCGTTTTGCTCGGCAACCACTTCGATCCAGGCTTTCTCAAAGGCGCGCAGGAATTCAGGCGACCACTTCATGAGCTTCACGCCCTTGGCCTCAATATCCTTCATGGCCTGGAACTGAATCGCTTCACCCTCCGCGTATTGCTGAAGCATGGTTGCATCACAAGCGGCTTGAATAATCGCTTTTTGCGTGGGGCTGAATTCGGCCCATTTCTTCTTCGAAATCATCAGCTGATTGATGGTTGCTTGTTGGTGCCAGCCGGGAAAGTAGTAGAACTTTGCAACCTGGTGGAACCCCAAGGTGAGGTCCATAACAGGCATTGAGAACTCTGTGGCATCGATGGTTCCGAGTTGTAGCGCCTGAAAGATTTCGCCTGCTTGCAAGAGCTGTGTAGACACACCGAGCTTTTGCATCACATTGGCTCCAAGACCAAAGAAGCGCATTTTCAGACCCTTCAGGTCGTCGAGTGTTTTAATTTCTTTTCGAAACCAGCCGGACGCTTCCGGAGAAATAATTCCGCATGGGATTGTCTCGACGTTGTATTTCGCATGCAACTCCTTCATCAGCTTTTCGCCACCACCGTGCTTCATCCAGGCGATATATTCGCCGACACCGGGGCCAAATGGCACCGAGCCGTACATTGCAAAGGCAATGTCCTTGCCCGTCCAGAAGCCGGCCACAGACCATGCCATATCGAGTGAACCGTTGCCAACCGCATCAAGGTACTGGCTGGCTGGTACAAGGGCGCCTGGCTCAAAGCCTTTGACGTCGATACTGCCTCCAGACAAGGTACGCAGCATCTCAACCAGTCGAATCTGGGTCGGTCCGAGCAAACCGGTGGTGCTGGGAAACGCCCAACCCATTTGGGCTCTGACCTTTTTTTCCTGAGCAATCGCTGGGGCTGTGAGAAGCCCGGTTGCAATGGCAGCCGAGGCTAAAGCTTTGGTGATGAATTTCATAAGTCTCCTTTACGCTATGAATATTGGCCTGAAGCAGGGTCTGTGCCCGTTTTTCCTTGAAGCTGTGAGTCAATACAAGCTCACGCTCAGGCAGACGCTAGCACGGCCTTGCGATCCGAGGCAATGGGCTTGACGGCAGCAACCGATCGGCGCCGACCAGCGGCTTGCATCGAGCTGCGTAAATCGTTTATTGTCCGTTTGAATCCGTCCACTTCAGCAAGCTCGAAAAAAAGCCGGCAGCGTATTGCGCACATCGACCAGGTCGCTGACCGATCCGGCTATATCAATTCAGGAGTCCGTCAATGCCCACGAAATCCCGCTTCGCAGCCCTTGCAGCCAGCTGTTTTTTTGCCGTGTTGGCGCCGAGCCAGAGTGCTGCGCAAGAAAAAGTGCTCAATGTGGTCCCCCATTCCAATCTCGCGATCCTGGATCCGATCTGGACCACTGCTTACATGAGTCGTAATCATGGTTACATGATTTATGACACATTGTTTGCGACCGATGCGAAAAATCAAATCCAGCCGCAAATGATCGAAAGCTGGCTGGTTTCGGCAGACAAGAAAGTCTGGGAATTCAAGCTTCGTAATGGTCTGGAGTTTCACGACGGCAACCCGGTCACCTCCGAGGACGTGATTGCATCGCTAAACCGCTGGGGTAAGCGCGATGCGATGGGTGTTGCGATGTACAGCTTTGTTGACAAGCTTGAGCCGATCAGCGCGAATCGATTCCGCATTGTGTTCAAGGAAGCCTGCGGATTCGTGCTGGAAGCACTCGGTAAGCCATCGTCCAATGTGCCCTTCATCATGCCCAAAAGAATTGCCGACACCGATCCTTTCAAACAAATCGGTGAACACATCGGCTCGGGCCCTTATACCTTCAAGGCTGACGAATTCAAGCCCGGTGATAAGGCTGTTTACCTGAAATTCAAAAACTATAAACCCCGCGCCGAACCGCCCTCGGCCATGGCCGGCAGCAAAGAAGTGTTTGTCGACAAAGTCGTGTGGAACCTCGCCTTGCGCGACACGCAGGCTGCGCTCAATGCCTTGGTCAAGGGTGAGGTCGATATCCTCGAGCAGGTCGCTTTTGATCTTTATGAGTCGGCGCAGAAAGAATCGGCGATCAATGTGCTCAAGCCAACCATCGGTTTGCAATACATGTGTCGGTTCAACCATTTGCATGCACCCTTTAACAAGCCCGAAGTTCGCCGTGCGGCACTCGCATCGTTTAATCAGGAAGCTTTTTTGCGTGCGCAGGTCGGAGTGAAGGAGCTCTACAAGCCCTGTCCCTCGATGTTCACCTGCGGCACGCCTTACGGCAGCCCGGCGGGCAGCGATATCCAGTCGAAATCCAACATGAAGATGGCCCAGGAACTGTTGAAGAAATCGGGCTATGACGGCACGCCGGTGGTGATCATGAAGCCAACCGATTTACAGTCGATTGGAAAATTGCCGGATGTTGCTGCACAGTTGATGCGCCAGGCCGGATTCAAGGTCGATTTGCAAGCGATGGATTGGCAGACGCTGGTTTCGCGTCGCGCCAAAAAGGATGCGCCGAAAGACGGTGGCTGGCATATGTTTTGTACCGCCTGGGTAGCACCGGATATTTGGAGCCCGATCAACAACGCCGCGCTGGATGCGCGTGGCCTGAAGGCCGGTTGGTTTGGTTGGGGCGAGGATGCCAAGCTTGAAGAGTTGCGTTCACAATTTCTGCGGGTCACTGAAGACGGGGCCAAGAAAAAGCTCAGCGATCAAATTCAGACGCGCGCCTTTGAGGTTGCAACGCACGCACCGCTTGGTGAGTACATTCAGCCGGTGGGTGTGCGCAAGAACGTGAGCGGTGTGAATGTTTCCGGACTTTCAAACGTCTACTGGGGTATCAAGAAGGACTAAGGTGCTGGGGCCGGCATCGCTTTGCGGCTGACCGGTCCCACATCCGACATGATCCCTGCGCATAGCCTCCGAGCACTTCGGCAAGGGCTTTTTGAGCGAGCATGATTGCGTATATTGTCCGACGCTTGGTCGCAACCGTTCCAGCGATTGCGGTGGTGGCGGTGCTGGTTTTCATGCTGTTGCGGCTCACACCTGGCGATCCGGCCGCGATCCTCGCAGGCGATGCGGCATCGCCCGAACAGATCGCCCAGATCCGGGCCAACCTCGGACTCGAGCAGCCGCTTCTGATTCAATTCGGCATCTGGCTCAAACAAATGGCCATGGGTGATCTCGGGGAATCGTTCTATTTCAAGATCAAAGTCATCGACCTCATTGGTCAGCGGCTTGAGCCCACGGTTTCATTGGCTGCTCTCACCATTGTGATCGCCGTATTGGTCTCGGTACCGCTTGGAGTGCTCGCAGCATGGCGCTTCGGGGGATGGTTTGACCGTGTGTTGATGGGTTTTTCGGTGATGGGTTTTTCAGTGCCGGTATTTGTGCTGGCTTATCTGCTGATCTGGCTTTTGTCGGTGAAACTCGGCTGGTTTCCGGTGCAAGGCTACAAGCGAATTGCCGATGGGTTTGGACCCTATCTTTACCACCTCCTGCTGCCGGCGGTGACTTTATCGGTGATTTATATTGCGCTGATTGCAAGGGTCACGCGCGCCTCGGTCCTGGAGGCGCTGGGTGAAGACTATATCCGCACCGCAAGAGCAAAGGGGCTTGTTGAGTCCCAGGTGCTGATTCGCCATGCTTTGGCAAACGCCGCTATACCGATTGTGACGGTGATCGGCATCGGAGTCGCGCTGCTCATCGGTGGCGTGGTGGTGACCGAATCGGTATATGCGATTCCCGGCCTCGGGCGGCTCACGGTTGATGCTGTGCTTGCGCGGGACTTTCCAACGATTCAAGGCGTGATCTTGTTCTTTTCTTTGGTCTACGTGCTGGTGAATCTTTTGGTCGACTTGTCCTATGTTTTCTTCGATCCTCGGATCCGTTATTAAAGTGAAGGTCGCTCTCTCATCATGACGCAGCCCGATTCAGCAAGTCTTTCGGTTGAAAGCGCATCGGTCAGACCCCAGCAATCGGCCTGGCAACGCATGCGTGCCCATGGCTCGGTGCGCTTTGGCGCGGGCTTTCTTTGCGTACTGATTTTTATTTCGGTTTTTGCGCCCTGGTTGGGTACAGTCGATCCGACGCTCTTTGATGCCGCAAGCCGTGATTTGTTGCCGGGAAAGACAGGCGAAATCATGACGCTTGAGGGTGAAGTGCTGGCGCACCAATTCCTGATGGGATCAGACTCCTTTGGTCGCGACATTTACAGCAGGGTGATTTTCGGCACTCAGGTTTCCCTCTTGGTGGGTTTACTCACTGCCATTGCATCGCTTGCGCTTGGCATTTTCTTTGGACTGATGTCGGGCTATATCCGATGGGTGGACTCGGTGGTGATGCGCGTGATGGATGGTTTGATGGCCATACCTTCGATTCTGATCGCGATTGCTCTTGTTGCGCTTTGGCGCGGGAGCATCACCACCGTCATTATTGCGATAACCATACCGGAGATACCACGCGTCACGCGCCTGGTGCGATCGCTTGTGCTTTCCATTCGTGAAGAGCCCTACGTCGAGGCGGCGATTGCCATCGGTACGCCGACCTGGAAGATCATGCTTTTTCACATTCTTCCGAATACAGTGGCCCCCCTTGTGGTTCAAGGTACATACATTTGTGCGGCCGCTATCCTGGTCGAAGCGATTTTGTCTTTTCTCGGTGTGGGCCTGCCGCCGGATATTCCCACCTGGGGAAACATCATGGCTGAAGGTCGGCCGCAGTTTATTCAGTACCCGCACAACATCTTTTTCCCGGGTATTTTTCTTGCAATTACGGTGCTCGCTGTCAATATTTTGGGCGATGGCTTGCGCGACACCCTCGATCCGAAGATGGCCAAACGATTATGACGCCCGTCTTGCGGGTTGAAAACCTTCAAATCTCGCTGCCCTCTGAAGGTGATCGCCACCACGCTGTGTCTGCTGTGAACTTCACCGTCGGTCGCGGCGAAATTGTTTGCCTGGTTGGAGAGTCGGGCTCTGGCAAGTCGGTTATTGCGCAGTCGGTGATGGGTTTGCTGCCCACATCCTTGCCGGTCACCGATGGCAGCATCGTTCTCGAAGGCGAAGACATCACGCGAGCGCCGATCAGCCGACTGCGCGAATTGCGCGCCACGCGAATGTCGATGATCTTCCAGGAGCCGATGACGGCATTAAATCCGGTCATGCGATGTGGGGAGCAAATCGATGAGGTCTTGAGGGCCCACACTGCGCTGAGCGATACCGAGCGTAAAAAAAAGATCATCGATATCATCCAGGAGGTCTCGCTACCCGATCCTGAGCGTATGTTCGACGCCTTTCCGCATCAACTCTCAGGGGGTCAAAGGCAGCGCATCATGATCGCGATGGCCTTGGTCCTGGAGCCGGTGCTCTTGATCGCGGATGAGCCCACGACCGCGCTTGATGTGACCACCCAGGCACAAATCCTTCGTTTGATCAGCGCTTTGCAGCGCAAACACGGAACCGGTGTGCTTTTTATCACGCACGATTTCGGTGTTGTTGCCGAAATCGCAGATCGTGTTGCGGTGCTTCGCTTGGGTGAATTGGTCGAGATGGGTCCGAAGGAGGACGTCTTGATGCGTCCGCAGCATGATTACACCAAAATGTTGATCGCTGCAGTACCCGGCATCCACCCCAAACCCAAGCCGCGTGATCAGGATGCTCCGGTGGTTTTGCAAGTCAGCGGTCTCGATAAACTTTACGGCAGCCAAGGCTGGTTCAGTGAACGTCATCCGGTGCATGCAGCCAAGGCGGTCAGCTTTACCATCCGCAAAGGGCAAACACTTGGGATCGTCGGTGAATCGGGTTCGGGTAAATCAACGGTGGCGCGCTGTGTGGTTCGACTGATTGACCCGACTTCGGGGTCGATTGCGCTAGAGGGCCATGATCTGGCCAAGCTTTCAGGCCCCAAGCTGCGAGCCATGCGCAAACGCGTTCAGATCATTTTCCAGGATCCCTATCGATCCTTGAATCCGCGGCGGACCGTCGGTGAGACGATCATGGAGGGTCCGATGAATTTTGGACTTTCGCGCACCGAGGCTGCACAGCGAGCCCGCGCGCTGATGGCCTGGGTCCGCATGGACCCGTCAGTGCTTAATCGCTATCCGCACCAGTTTTCTGGAGGTCAACGTCAGCGAATCAGCATTGCCCGCGCGCTTGCGATGGAGCCAGACTTGTTGATTGCTGATGAGGCCGTCTCTGCGCTTGATGTGAGCGTGCAGGCACAGGTGCTGGATTTGCTCGAAGAAATTCGCCAGCGGCTGAATCTGGCGATGCTTTTTATCACCCATGATTTGCGGGTTGCCGCCCAGATTTGCGATGACATTGTGGTGATGTCAAAGGGGGAGGTTGTTGAATACGGGCCAGCGGTTGAGGTTTTTGCTGCGCCTCAGCACGCTTACACCAGGAGCTTGTTTGCCGCTGCTCCCGGGCGCGATTTCCGCTTTCATCAAGCGAGCTCGACCTGAATCTGCTGCAGTGCTCTGCGCATTGCCTCAATCATGGTGTCCGGATGCACCGGTTTATGAAGAACCTCAACACCTGCTCGAGCAAAGAGGGCGACATGATCGGGTGAGGTGTCCCCGGTGACAAGCACGGCTGGGATCGCGTGATTGAACTCATCCCGAATATGCTCAATAAGCTTGAGCCCGTCTTTTTCAAGTCCTAAGGCGTAATCGCAGACAAGCAAGGAAGGCTTATCTTGCATTCTTTCGCACTGTTGAAGTGCCTCTTGAAATCCGCCGGCTGCCAGGACACGGCAGCCGTGCAAGGTGAGCATCAGCGTCATTGCGGTGAGGACTTCAAGGTCATCATCCACCACCAGGACAAGCTGGCCGGCGATGGATGCCGGGAGCTGGCCGTTTTGCATGGTCAGCTTGAGCTGCGCGAAGGGCGTTGTCGGTAATTCAATACAAAAACTGGAGCCACGAAACACGCTCGAGCGCAGGCGCAGTCCGATACCCAGAATTTCAGCGAGTCGTCGCGCGATGGCAAGGCCCAGACCAAATCCACGCGGACCCTCGGCCAAACCGTCTTCACGAACCCTTGCGAACTCCTCAAAGACACGTCTGCGCAAGGCCTTTGGAATACCAGGCCCGGAGTCGATCACGGCAATGCGAACGCGCTTGCCACGCTGCTTGGCAAGGACTTGTACCGATCCAATTTTTGTATATTTAAGTGCATTCGATATCAGGTTGCGCAAGATCCGCTCAAGCATGCTCGCATCACAAAGCACGGCCAAGTTCGGGTCTGCGCTGAAACGAAGCTCAATGGCGCGGGCATCGGCTAGCGTTTGAAACTCCGATTGCAAGCGCAGCAGAATCGATTGCAGGCTGATTGCCTCGATACGCGGTGCGATCACTTGTGCATCCAGTCTGGCGATATCAAGCAAGGAATCAAACATTTCATTCATGTAGCCGGCGCATTGCTGCATACGCTTGACCATGTCGCGCAGGTCATCGGATAAGGGATAGGCTGCGGTTGAAGCGAGATAAAGGTTAAGTGAGTGCATCGGTTGCCGTAAGTCGTGACTCGCGGTGGCGAGAAAACTTGACTTGGCAAGATTGGCCTGGTGGGCAGCGTCGCGCTGTGCCTGCAAATCATCGAGCAGATCCAGATGGCTGAAACGCAATTGCAGCAATTCGCTGATCATGGTTTCGAGCCGGCGCTGAAAACCAAGCATCACCGCGGGAATCAGAATCATCGCCGCCTGCAAGGGCAATCCGCTAAGGTCACGGTAAATAAGCAACACAGCCGGTATCGGCAGCAGTGCCGGCACGGTCGCAACCAGAAAGAGGCGTTTTAAGCTTCCGAGGCACAGCAGGCAGATCACGAGGTAGCCTGTATGGAACAACACAAAGCCCACCGCATGCCGCTCACTGGCTGGGAACAGGCTTATCCAACCCAAACCCACGAGACTGCCTACGGCAAGCAACAGCGCTTGCAGTTGCCGCTCCTGCCCAAGTTCCGGCATCGTTTCGGCTTCGGCCAAGAGACGCTTTTTTACACGCGAGCGCTGAATCCAGACCGCCCAGCCAAGCCATAGCAGAGCAAACCCACTCCACACCGACACCTGAAGCGCTGTCGACGGTTGCCAGGCCGATGCAAGTTCGAGCACTGCACCGGCACTGAAAGCTGCAATGAAGAGGGGAAAACTTCGCCAGGCATAGTGATAACGCTGCGCCTCAACCAAATGCTCATGCTTGGAGCTACGCGGAGGGCCTTGCATGCGGTTCGATGTCTCCTCTGATCGGCTTGGCTTCGGGTTTGCAAAATTCGGGACGTCCCGAAAGCTTCGCGGGGCGATGTGGCGCTTTGAAGGCTAGCACGATAGGCACAATGGCGGTCTTTCGTTGATGAGATGCATTGAGGAGATGAGATGAAGATTGATTTGAAAGGACGCAGGGCGCTTGTGGCGGGTGCAAGCCGCGGCATTGGTTTTTCGATCGCTGAGGCCTTTGCCCTGGCCGGTGCCGATGTGGCCATTTGCGCCCGTTCGCAGCCTGCCCTGGACGCAGCACAGCTTAGCCTGAGCAGGCACGGTGGAAAGGTCCTGGCAAGCAGCTGTGATTTAGGCGATGCTGAGTCGATCAGGCGTTGGGTCCAGGACGCTCAAGACAGTCTGGGTGGAATCGATTGTCTGGTCAACAATGCATCGGGCTTTGGACGAAGCGATGACGAAGCGGGTTGGGCCGTCAGTGTGCAGATTGATTTGATGGCGACGGTTCGCGCCTGTCATGCTGCGCTGCCCGCGCTTGAAAAGCAAGGTGGCAGCATCATTCACATCTCGTCCATATCCGGACTAGGCGCAAGCGCGCGCACACCGCCTTATGGCGCAGTGAAAGCTGCGCTGATCGAATACACGCAAACCCAGGCCTTGTTATACGCAGCCAAAAAGATTCGCGTCAATTGTATCGCTCCGGGTTCTATATTTTTTGAAGGTGGAACCTGGGATGTCGCCAAGCGCGACAACCCTGAACTTTATGCGCGCATCCTGGCTGGTATTCCTTCGGGTCGCTATGGAACACCGGAGGAGGTCGCTAGCGTTGCTGCATTTTTAGCCAGCGATCTTGCCTCTTGGGTCACAGGCCAGACCATCGCGGTTGACGGCGGTCAGGCCTTGTAGCTCAACGCAGCCCTCCTCAGTCAAGGCTGAGCAGCTGCGCTTCCTGGCAATCGTTAGTCACCGACCATCGCGCAGTGGGCGCCGCTGCTGACTTTGCCAGAGCCTGCCGCAATGAGCGGCGGCTCAAAGCGCAGGTCGATCGTCTCAGAACGACGAAAGTCCCAGACGATGAAAAAAGCTAGCGCCAGCCAAAATATACTGATGCCACGAGATTTAGAAGCCATAACGATCCCGTAAACGGATACCCGGCATTGTTCCGACAAAGGCTGTCAGCAGCCAAATCCAACCGTGCAGACTTCCGGTCGTGATACCGCTGAGCATCGCACCCACATTGCAACCAAAAGCCAGCCTTGAGCTGTAACCCATGACAAATCCGGCAGTCAGGGCAATCGCCCACTGTTTAGCACTGTGTCCTTGCGGCTGGGCGCCTTGTGTCGCGGCCTGCGATCCCTTAGCGAGGGAGCTGCGATGCGTGATTGCAAAGGCGCCGGCGAGAATGCCAAGGTTCGTGATCGATGTGACATCAAGCAAGAGGCTCTCGCGCAAACGTTCCTGATGTTGTGGCAGGCCCCAAAAGCCGTGATGCGCTGGATCAAAGACAGCGCTTGCCACCGCGAGCTTCGCAGCCCACAGCCCAAAGCCATAAACAACACCCCAGGCTTGCCCTGATAACAGCAGGTTCAGCGTTGCCAACAAAGCCAGTCCGATCGCTGCGATCATCAAGGGCTTCTTGATCCAAAGCCTGCCTGGGCCCACATGCCAGCGGACAAGCAAGATGAGCAGACCAATCAACAAGGCTGTGAGGGCCCAACTGAGCAGCGGACCCATGTGATCGAGCATCAACACCGGCGGAAGGCTGCCAAGGCTTAGCCAAAAAGGAAGATGTACCGATCCCAGAAAACTTCCAAGCGCAAAAAGGGGCAGGATCCCCATGTTGAGCGCAACGCCCGATCCGGCCTTGTAGAGCGTTCCCGAACCGCAACCGTCGGCGATTTGCATGCTCAAACCAAAGAGGAATGCACCAATCAAAAGGCTCAGGCTGATGGGTCCGGCTGCGCTTTGCAGTTCATCGAAACTTGACAAAAGGGGCAGCGCCATGGCGCTGGCCAGCAGCAACAAAAACGCCTGCCCGACCACGCCTCGCGGATCTTTTGACCTTAGCAACTCGCGCCACCCGGTGGTAAACCCGAAGCGCCCGCCGGCAAGACATGCACCGAGTCCGATTCCGACAACAAAAAGAACCGCTTGCCGGATTGACACGAATCCGGCCAAAAAAAGAAAGAATGCGCCGCTTGCGATCGGAACCGAAAGCCTCTGGATACGAACCATTGCTCGTTGGGTTTAGGCGCGCCCGATTCGAGCGATTACAAGTGCTTTTCGGCCCAGAGCCTTGCGTCGATCAACAATCCCTTGAGCCTTCCAGGTACATGATCCATCGGCAGCGCTTCGGACTGCTGCGTCCATTCGACCATCGAACCAGGGTAGAGCTTGACATGCTTGTGACCGAGGACTTCAGAGATGGCAAACCAGTTGGTGGCAGCCCAATGACCGGTATTACAGAACGATATCACCTGCGTATCGTTATCAATACCAGTGCCTGCAAGAATGCTGCGCGCCTGCTGCTCAGTTCCGAACCGGGCGCTGCCTTCAACGAACCAGCGGTCGTGCTCAAGGTTGCTTGCCCCCTTAAGCGTGCCAGCCTGCAACGCAGCCGTGTGTCTAGTCTGGCCGAGAAAGAACGCCGATGGCCTCGCATCGATCAGTTTGGACTGCGGTTTTCCCAAAAGTTCGACCACTTCACTGCGGCTAGCGAGCATGGCCGTGTTGAGCCTGGGGGAAAAACGGCTCTTGGCGACCGAGACTGTCCCTGGATCGGTGAGCAACTTGGCTTGATTCCAGGACTTCATGCCACCGTTAAGCAGGGATAAGCGCTCGAGCCCGAGAACCTTCAAGGTCCAATACACACGAGCAGCCGAACCAAAGTCGGTCGGGTCATCGCCGTGTGAAGTCACCACGATATGTTGCTCGGGCGTGATTCCGAGGCCCTGAATCAGTGCCGTCAGTTTGTCGATGGCGGGCAGCTCGCCCGGGTTATTTGCCGGGCCTCGCCAGCTACCGTAGGGCGCATTCAAGGCCCCGGGAATATGGGCGGTGAAGTAGGCCTGCTGCGAGCGAATATCAATGATCCGCACAAGCGGTTCATCAAGTAGTTTGTTTAACTCATCGGCGCTGATCAGGGGTTTGACTGCGACTTGCTTTAAATCCTTGCTTTGCGCCTTTGTTTGCTCTGCAGACGAACTGGCTATAGCGTTCACCGTTTGATTTGCCGACGCTTGCGCTGGCGTGCTGGCGGCTGTCGCTGTCGTCGTGCTGCTGGCCTCCTTGAGTTGCGCGATCGATGCGCTTGCGACAAGACTTAATCCGATACCGATCACCGCGGGCAGCAGGCGTGCTTGCGGTCTCGCTTCTCGGCCCAAAAGATGAAAACCAGCGGTCATCAAACAACTCCTTGAACGAAACACCACGCTGATAAGGCCTGATTCGAGCGCTGCACTCAGCGCAAGCTAGCCTTTGGCCTTGAGTCAGACTGTTGAACTTCAGCCCGTGATACTGCGCGCTCTAGCCTTGCATCAAGCCTATGCCAGGTGAAAACCATATGAAACTTTGGCATAAGCAAGGCTTAAACCATTGCCTATTTGCCGGTCATTTGGGCGAGATAAGCTCCTGCGCCAAGCGCGAGAATTGCGCCAATCGACAAATGCAGACGAAGCATGCGCCAGTCTGGGGGCAGACTGAGGCGCACCGCGGTTCGCAGGTCAACCGCCAAGGCGAGCGCGGCGATGACAGCCAGCGTCAGACAGCCACCGGAGGAGGGCAATAAGAAGCTTGTACAGGCAAGCAGCGAAGGAACCACACTCCAATAGAGCAAGGATTTTCGCTCGTCCTGATCAAGGTCCGGAACCGAAATGGCAAGGCCCCATGAAATCGCGCCGATGAAGCTCACGATCGACAAGCCGTATACCCGGAGCATCAGCAAACTCAAATGCCGCAGCGTCTCCGTGGAGAGTAACCAGGCGCCGAGCCCGAAGGCAGCAAATGGGACTAGACCGCCGTAGCCGAGCCAACGAAGGTGGGGAACGAGTTCGGGCCAAAAACTGGGTGATTGCATGAAGGCTTTGCCCGGATGCGGGCTGACATTGAGCTTTTTCGGCCTTAAGTATCAAGGCTAAAGCGCCGTCTTTGCCCTAAAAGTGCTGTTGGCAGGTCGGAAATCCGATCAGACCTGCCTGCGATGGCGCAAACCTCAGACGGTGGGTGAAACCAAAGAAGACCAGGGCACGCCCATGGATTGGAGGCGAGCTGCTTTGGGATGGTTATGATTTAGGAATGTCGTGCCCGTACGGGTGGCTAAGTCATTGGAGCAAGGAGCAAATCATGAGTACCGAGTCAGCGTTTCTACGTTTTCGCGCCTTCATGACGCCAGGGCGCACCCTTAGCGCCATGTTGTTCCTTTTTATCGCATTGCCCAGTGTGGTGGTCTGGTCAGGCGTGGCAAGTTTCGGCGCTGGTAAAGGTGCCGGTGCCACCAGCGGTGAAGGCGAAGGCAAAGAGACTGCTAAAACAGTGTCGGATCTGGATGTTGCCAGTGCCAAGGCGAAGGCGCTGATGTCTTCGGCGGCCAGTGCCGCGTCGGGTGCCGGTGGCGGCTCAGGCGGGGGCGGTGATCGGTCTGATGAAAAAGACGCTCCGAAACCCGAATCCAAGCCTCCTGCTCCAAACTTGAATCCCATCGTGGTGAAGGCGCCGATGGGCAATGTGGTTGGATCCGGGTCAAACGCCGCAACGCAGGGCGCTGATCAGGTCCAAGCAAAGCCGCCGGCGGGGCCATCAGCCGCTCAAAGCCTTCCCGCTGGCGCGACGGCGACAAGCAAAGCTCAGCAAGCCACGCAAAGTGCCGCCGCAACCATGGCCCCGGCTTCGTCCCCCGCGTCAGCAGCGATGCCACAGGCCATGCCCCGCGATGCCGCAGCGAAGCAAGGGGTGGTGCAGACGCAGGCCCCATCGCTTGAGGACAAAGTCCGTGCTGCGCTTTCATCGCGGCTGCAAAGCGGCGGCGAACTCACGATTACCTACGGCGGTGACGTGATCGATCGGTCTGCAACGGCTGTAAAGCCCAGCCCCTCGAAGTAAAAATCGAAGTCAAGATCAAGGTCAAGGTCGCGGTAACGATGCTGGGTTCGGGCACTGTCTCAAAAGCTAGAGCATTTTGTAGCGTTCGCAGCGCCAACGTTTAAGCGGTTTTGTAACGATCTGAAAACCCAGTGCGATTTGCTGCGCAGTGCTTGGTGCATAGCTCTCAAGGGCTAAGCGATCGCGAGGACTTTCGTAGGCAATCAGGTCCATGCTTGACAAATCAAAAACGAGAATCTCGCCGTTTTCCCGGTCGCGATAAAGTCTTTGATTACCCCTTTCCTCGACAAAGCCAAAGCGACGGTTTTCAAAACGCAGTTCAACCGGAGACATGGCGATCTCCATGTTGTCGCTGCTTTGATCTGGAACTCGGCAGTGAAACTCGGGCGTTCGAACGTGGCAGCCAGAAAGAACGATCCCGAGCAGGCCGCAGGCGATGCTTCGCCTAAGGCGCAGGGATTTGGAAGCTGCGAGATGCTGGTGGAGAAAGTGTTTCACTGTGTGCCTGCGATGCCCTAGCTTTTCGATCGTCACGATAAAGCATTGCGTGATGTTAAGGGTCTCACAGGGGAACTCGGGGAAGGTTGTAGCGCTTGCTCTAGAGGACTTGCCAACGTACGAGAACCCACTCCAAAAAAGTTTCATCTTGTCGTAGACTTCGCTTTATCGACATCGCGGGCTGAACCTATTTCTAGCAAAAACCGATCCTATGGCAGAAGAAACCGAACAGGAAGCCCCTAAAAAGCAGCTGTCACTGGCTGAGCAAATTAAAGAAGGGGCCAAAGCGGCGGGGGCTGCCCCCACGCGATTCGAAGATCTTGATGGCGCCTCTAAAGCGGCAGTGGTTCTGCTTTCTGTTGGACCCGAAGTGGCTGCTGATGTCTTGAGACAGGTCACGCCGATGGAAGTGCAGCGGATCTCAAGCAAGATGGCCATCGTGCGATCCTTGAATCGGGACATCCTGCTCTCGGTGCTGCGCGATTTCAAAGAAGCAACGATCAGCAATGCGCAAGTCGCCTTCGATACCGATTCCTTCATGCAAAACATGTTGCAAAAGGCTCTTGGTACCGAGGGTGCATCGGATTTGCTTGGCAAACTCGAAGCTGCGATCGATATGTCGGGGCTTGATGCGCTCAAGCGACTTGACGCCGATGTGGCTTTCGAGATTCTGAAAAACGAGCACCCGCAGGTGCTTGCGACCATTCTGACTTTTTACGAACCGCCTCAGGCTTCGGCCTTATTGAAGCTTTTCCCGGCTGAAATTCGCAACGAAGTTGTCTTGCGCGTGGCCTTGCTCGAAAAGGTTCAGCCGGCAGCGTTGAAGGAGTTGAACGAGACCATGATGAACATGGGCGCTCAAGATACCAAGCGCTCAAGCGTCGGCGGCGTGATTCCAACCGCAGAAATCCTCAACTTGCTCTCCGGTGGCATGGATATGGAGGCAATTGCCGAGATTCGCAAATACGATGGGAGTCTGGCCGACGCGATTGTGGAGAAGATGTTTACCTTTGAGGATTTGATCGAGCTTGAGGACAAGTCGATTCAAACACTGATGCTCGAGGTCACCCAGGACATGCTGGTGGTGGCACTCAAAGGCGCATCGCCGAAGTTGCGTGAAAAGATTTTCAAAAACATGGCCAAGCGCGCTGCCGACACGGTGCGCGAAGACCTTGCTGCCCGTGGTCCGACCAAAGTGGCAGATGTGGAGGATGCTCAAAAGCAGATTCTCACGATCGGCCGAATGCTTCATCAAGAGGGCCGGATCATCATGGAGCGCAAGAAAGAGGGCGGCGACGCAGGATTCCTGTAAACCTGAGGCTTCAGGCCTCTTTAGGGTCGTCAAACCAGGGATAAAGGCTCGGCAGCACAACCAGGGTCAGCAGCGTGGATGTAATCAGGCCGCCGATCACCACAATCGCCAAAGGTCGTTGGACCTCGGAGCCTGGTCCAGTGGCAAACAAAAAAGGCACCAAGCCGAGCAAAGCCACGGTGGCGGTCATGATCACTGGCCTGAATCGTTGGACGCATCCTTCGCGCACCGCCTGACTGACCGACACGCCATCATCCCGTAGTCGCTGAATGCTTGTAACCAGCACCACCCCGTTGAGCACCGCGATGCCCCAGAGCGCAATAAACCCGACCGAGGCTGGCACCGACAAATACTCGCCGGTGATTGCAAGACCGACAATCCCGCCGATCGACGCGAAAGGGAGCACCATAATGATCAAACCCGCCATCTTCAGCGAACTGAAAAGCATAAACAACAAAAAAAAGATCGCAGCGATGGTGATGGGAACGATAAGGGACAAGGTGCTCATTGCTCGTTCCATATTTTCGAACTGTCCGCCGTAAAACACATTGAAACCCTCGGGAAGCTTGATCTCCTGATTCATGCGAGTTTGCACTTCCGAAACAAAGCCGCCAAGGTCGCGGCCCTCAACATTGGCCCCCACGACCACGCGACGTTTCGCCGATTCCCGACTGATCTGTGCCGGACCGTCTTTGAGTTGAATGTTGGCAATCGTTTGCAGTGGCACCAACGCGCCGTCGTGCGCTTTGAGGGTGATTTGCCTGATCGCATCGATTGATCCGCGCGAACTCTCCGGAAAGCGCACGGCAATACCGAACCTGCGTTCACCTTCGTAAAGCAGGCTAACTTCCTTGCCGCCGATCGCAGTCTCGATAATCGCGTGGACATCAGCCACGTTGATGCCATAGCGCGCAATCGCGGCTCGGTCGATATCGATAAGCAGCGATTGTTGTCCCGAGAGACGTTCGATGCGGATATCGCGCGCGCCTGGAACCGAGCGAAGCAGGCGGGCAACTTGCTCAGACACCCGCCTCAAGTCATCGAGCTGGTCGCCGAAAATCTTGATCGCAAGCTGCGAGCGAACGCCGGTGACCATTTCATCCACACGCTCTGAGATCGGCTGTGAAAGCACGATTTGCACGCCCGGAAGGCTCGATAAGCGTTGCCGGATCTCTTCGTCGATCTCATCCTGGGTTCGATCGGACTCCGGATCCAAAAGCACGATCGGGTCCGATTCGTTCGGTCCTACCGGATCGGCGGGGGACTCGCCACGGCCTAGTTTGGAGACCACCATGCGTACGCCCTCGACTTCCGCAATGCTGCGCATGGCAGCCATTTCCATGATTACCGATTCCTGAAGCGAAATGCTGGGCACACGGTTGATTTGAGGGGTGAGTGCGCCTTCCTTCATGGTGGGCATAAACGATTTACCTAACCAGGGGAAAAGTGCGAGCGACCCCAAAAGCAAAAGCAAGGCGGTGATTATCGTCAGCCGGCGGTTAGCCAATGAGCGATCAAGTAGGCCAAGGTAGCGATTCTTTAGCAGGGCAATCAACCAGGTGTCGTGGTCTGATCCACCTTTCAGAACATAAGCACAAAGCACCGGCGATAAGGTCAATGAAACCAAAAGCGCCACCCCCAGCGCAATCGCTATCGTGATGGCCAAGGGAGCAAAAAGCTTGCCTTCAATACCCTGCAAAGTCATCAGCGGCAAAAACACGAGAATGATGATGGCAATGCCAAAGGCGGTTGGTGTTGCAACCTCCATGGTCGCATCGCGAATCAAGCGAATTCGTGCAAGGCCCTTGACTTGCTTGGTGCCAAGCCGGTGGAAGATATTTTCGACCACCACCACGGTCGCATCGACCATCAGGCCAATGGCAATGGCAAGCCCTCCCAGCGACATGAGATTGGCTGAAATGCCATAACGATTCATTACGATGAAGGTGGCGAGCGGCGCAATGATGAGCGTGGAAACCACAATCAGGCTGGAGCGAACGTCCCCAAGGAAAATGAACAGAACCAACACAACCAACACAATGCCTTCAAGAAGAACCTTGGCGATGGTCCAAAGCGCAGCGTCAACCAGCTCCGTTCGATCGTAGTAGGGAACAATTTTCAGGCCATTAGGCAGCAATCCCTTCTGGTTGATCTCATCGACCCTTTGCTTCACGCGGGTGACGATTTCCTTGGCATTGCCCGCGCGCACCATCATGACAATGCCGGATACCGATTCGGTATAACCGCCCTTGATGATTGCGCCCTGTCTGACTTCGTGGCCGATTGAGACATCGGCCAGGTTCTTCACAAACAAGGGCACGCCATTCAATTCCCGAACCACAATATTGCCGATATCTTCAACAGAACGGATCAGGCCGATGCCACGAATCAAGTACTGTTCTGATTGCTGCGGCAAGATACCGCCCGAGGCATTGGCATTATTTTTTGCAATCGCATCGTAGACGTCATTCACGGTCAGGCCGTAGTGCAGCAAACGGTCAGGCTTGACCAGGGCCTGATACTGCCTCACATAGCCACCTTGCGAATTAATTTCCGCAACACCGGGAATCGAGCGCAAGAGTGGCCTGACGACCCAGTCTTGCACGATGCGCCGCTCTGCAAGCTCTTGCGGCGTGAGTTCGCGTTTGCCGTCATCGGGATGATCAAGCGTGTATTGATAGACTTCGCCAAGTCCTGTGGACAAGGGGCCGAGGACAGGCGAGATGCCTGGGGGCAAATTGCCGCGAACCTCGATCAAACGTTCGGTCACCAGTTGGCGCGCAAAATACACATCGGTCTGGTCGGTGAACACCAGCGTGATGATGGATAAACCGCTCTTGTTGAGTGATCGCATCTCAACCAGTCCGGGCATGCCGGTCATGGCGATTTCAAGCGGTATGGTGACAAAACGCTCGATCTCCTCAGGTGAGCGCCCGATCGCTTCGGTGGCCACCTGCACTTGAACATTGGTCACATCGGGGAAGGCGTCGACGGAAAGCTTCATCGATGCACGGATGCCAAAGGCACAGACCACCATCGCAATCACGACAACGAGCAGACGCTGGTTCAGTGCGCCCTTGACGAGTCGGGCAAGCATGCGCTATTCCAATTCAGCGCGCTTGCGCTCGTTGTTCAAATGAAAAGCTCCGCGCATCACAATTGCCTGGCCTTCGCTCAGGCCACGAATCACCGGCCGCTTACCGTTGATGGATGCACCGACCTCGACGGGGATCATCCTGAAGCCGCCGTCTGGCTGGTGCAAGAACACATAGTCTCGATCGCTTTCGCGAACCACCGCGCTGTCGGGAATCGCCAGTCGCTCTTCACGATCACCGAAAAGTCGCATCGTTGCAAACATTTGCGGCTTGAGCTCGCGCGATGCGTTGTCGACTTCTGTGCGCACCGTGATCGTTCTCGTGTCTGGCTGAATCGTGTCGCTGACAAACACGATACGACCGCGAAACCGCTTATCGCCCAGTGCCAGCACTTGCAGATCGACAACCTGACCCAGGTACACACTGGCTGCAGCCTGCTCAGGCAAGGCACCAACCGCCCAAACGGTGCTGAGATCGGCCACCGTGAACAGAGCGTCACCCGGTTGTGCAACCTGTCCCTGACTCACTTTGCGCTCGACAATCACCCCGCCTCTTGTTGCGATGACGCCTACCGTGGGGTCGAGTTGACCAAGTTCGCGAAGGCGCTTTTGCATCGTGTGGTCAATGCCAAGCAGCGAAAGGTGGTCGGAGGCTGCCCGCATCTCGGCTCTCGCAATCGACTGCTCGGATTCGCGACGCTGCAGCTCTGCGGCTGAAATCACATCGGCCTTAAAGAGTTGTTGAGCCCGCTCAAGTGCCCGTTCGGCAAGCGAGAATGCGGCGTTGGCGCGCAGGAAATTGAGCTGGGCCTGCGTGAGCTCGGTGCTGCTGATGCGCGCAAGCACTTCGCCTGCCCTCACGCGGGAACCCACATCGACCGCGATTTCAACGACTCTGCCCGTGACTGAGGCACCGATGCGGGTGACCCGCTTCTCGTCAACTTCGATGCGACCCGGGATTTCCTGGACGCGTTCGATAGCCATTTTGGCAGCCTGACCGATTTCAAAGCGCTTGAGCATATCCTCCCGCGGACGCACGACATTGCCGTCATCTTCGTTGTCCTTGGCTGCGGCTTGACTCGCAGCGCCTCCGTTGCTGGCCGCTTCTTTTTTCGCAGCATGCTTTTCGGTTGGAGCCGATTGCGTGGACTGGGGATCCTTGCTGCAGGCTGCAAGCATCAGACAGAGCAGGGCAGTGGCAGCCGCGGGCGCATGGATCACAGGAAGGCGCATGGTTACTTTGTCCGGGTTTGGTTGGGGTGTGCAGGTGAGCTTTCGCCGTGGTTCATGTCAAAACTCAAGACCTGCAATGCGATCGCCGCTGCTTGTTGCTCAAACCGGGCGCTTAGTAAATCCGCACGAATCTGACGCAAGACCCTTTGGGCATCGATCACATCGAGAATGCCTCGTTCGCCAAAGCGGTAAGCGGCTTCGGCCACACGCAAGGCGGCCTCAGCCTGACGAACTGCGCCTTCGTCTAGCGATTTGACACGCAGCGCGGCAATCTCCAGCGCAGCCGATGCGCTGTCGAATTCACGCAAGAGACTTTGCTCGCGGGTTTTGAGTGCAACCGAGGCACGCTGAACCTGGGATTGCGCCAAATCGATGGCTGCCTTTCTCGGATCCAGTAAAGGCACTGCGATCGTTGCGCCGAGCACGGTTTCATAACGATTCGGGCGATCAACACCCCGGTCCCGAAGCTGGCTTAACTGCAGGTCGACGCCCGGCCAGCGGCTTGCTCTGGCCTCATTGACGCGCTCGGATGCGGCATTGAATTCAGCGCCCAAGGCCAGCAAATCGGGGTGATTCTTCAGAAAGCGCATCCGCATGCGATCGCGCTCGGGTAGGTCGACCGGATCTTCAAGGCTGGCATTGATGCTCCAGCCGGTCGGCAGGTCAACGCCTAGGAGTTGCTGCAGTCGGATCCTTGCTTGCTCGAGCGCGAGCCTTGCGACCTGGGTTCGTTGCTGGGCACCGATCAACTCAGCCTCGGCCTTGATGAGTTCGTAACGCGCTGCATCACCGCTTTCAACGCGCAACTTCACCCGCGCCCGCGTGGACTCGAGCAGCAAACGCGCTTCATCGGCGGCTTTGATTTCTGCTTGCCTCAGCACAACTTCGTAGGCCGAACGACGCACCAGGCCCGCAACCTGGGCGCGAATCCATTGCAGCCGGGCTGCCTGAGCCTGCGATAAAAAGCGAGCCGAGGCGATACGGGACTCGCGAAGCGCGGGATTTTCAACAAATTGACTGAGCGACAGATTTTGAAGCTGCGCGCTGCGGTCTTGCAAAATCGCTTGGCTCGATTCCCGGCCGAGTCCGAATTCAACCCGAGGGTTTTGCAATACGCCAGTCAGGGACTGCGCAGCCTTCGCGCTCACCAAGTCAGCGCGCGAAAGCAACAAATCGGGGTTGTTTTCGATTGCAAGCGCAACCAATGCGTCGGGGCGAAGGGACTCGGACGCAAGGACAGGAGCGGTCAGGCCGGAAAAAAACGCGATGATGAGCCCAATGAAATGTCTAGGTCGTTCTTTCTTATCGTGCATCAATCAGGAACCTTCAGCGCTTGTTCGAAAAGGGCGAGCTTAGTTTGTTCACCCGGTGGGGCTCCCCCATGAAATGTGGCGAGCGTAGTCGGCGCTGAGAATACCTTTGGCAAATTACCTGTTATTCATCAGTGGTCATGGGGTCGCTTGCCAAGACTCGCGACTTGGGGAGGCGTCTTTTAGTGACTTAAAGGTTTCATCAGCCGGTCGCTTCGGTTGATCGATCGTAAGTTCATCGACAGAAGTTCGGCGCCACGCGCAATCTGCAAAGGAACCACAACCCCGGCCTGACCCAAAGCCCAGACACAGCGATAAAAGCTTGCAAGATCCTGAACGCGCTGACCGGCAACCGAGAGCACGAGGTCCTCAGACAAAACGCCCGCGAGATCGGCCGGGCCCTCGGGGCTTGTGTGCTGGACCATCAATTGCTGATCGTGTTCCTCCAAATACAGCCCTAGCCAGGGTCGCGGGGCACGCCCGCTGTGGCCCTGACGGATCAGCGATTCGAGCATCGGGACCAGCAAGTCAATCGGCACCACCATATTGCTTTGTTGCGTTTGCCCCTGCCTGATTTCCTGCGTGAGCAAGGAGCCGATACCGACGAGCTTTCCGTCTTGATCAAGCAAAGGCGAACCGCTCCACTCTGGATGCGCCGGTTCGATGAAAATCGCGAGGTCAAGCAGGTATTCCCAAGAGCCAGCAAAAGGTTTGATCGCAGTCACCGCGGTTTTGAGGCATTGGTGAATGCCGCCGTGACCAAGCATGTAGACCGGATCGCCTGCGGCAAGCTGGCTCGACTTTCCAAGCGGAATAAAGCCACAGTCAAGTCGCGAGAAGCTTTTCAACAAGCCAAAGCCGCTTGGCTGGTCGTAAGCCAGCACGTCGGCCTGAACCACTGTGCCATCCCGTTTGCGACACCAGACTTGTTCTGCTTCGGTGACAAGGTAGCCAATCGTGAGAATATGACCGTCGGTATCAATCGCAACGCCGTGTCCGGTGCGCGTGGTGCCGAGGATCGGTGCGGTATAGGCCTGGGGCGGAACCTGCACATGGAGTTGAAGCAGTGCGTTGAGGCTTTGATCCAGATCAAAATCGAGTTGCTCGGGGTCGGGGCGCCGCGTTTTGGGAAATGACCATGGATCAAGACTAAACATAAGTGCATACTCGGGTGAGGGCATCGGTGCAATGCGGTAAAGGCATCTTATCGCTTATCTGAAGAACTGTTTGGAGTCGACGTGAAGCTTGCCTGTTCGGATTTTTATGCCTCGCCCAGCAGGCCGTTCCTGGAGCGGCTCCTGTGAGCGATCAGTCAAACCTGTCGCGGCTAAGGCGCAAAGCGCAGCTTTTTATCGATCCGATTTCGCCCTATGCGTATTTTTATCTTCATCAATTGCATCGCCTCGATCCACTTCTTGACATCGAGCTAAGGCCCATTCTTTTCGGGGCCTTGCTCGCTCACTGGGGCCAGCTCGGTCCGGCCGAGATTGCTTCAAAACGAAAGCACACCTATCAGCACTGTGTGTGGCTTGCAAGCCGGCTTGGCTTGCCTTTTCGTATGCCGCCACGCCATCCCTTTAACCCGCTTGCGGCGCTGCGTTTGCTGGTCTCAATGGGTAATCCGAGGGAGGCGATCATCGCAACAAGCGCCTTTGCCTTTGAGCAGGGACGCGACCCCGAGCTTGACTTTGCAGGTCTTTGCCAGGTGCTCGGCATCGAAGACGGTGCGCAAAGGATCCAGGACAGCCAGGTGAAGCAGACTTTGCAGGCACAAACCCAGCAAGCGCTTGATGCCGCAGTCTTCGGCGTGCCGACCCTTTTGATCGATGGCCATTGTTTCTGGGGTGTGGACACCATCGACTGGCTGATCGATTATTTGAATGACCCCGCGATGTTTCAAGGCTCCGATATGGCGTCGATTGAAGCAGTTGCCTGGGGTGTGCGGCGAAAACCATCCTGATCCGGAGTCCATCATGAATCTCGAACTCGGTCTGGTTCATTTGAGTTATTGCAGTCAGGCCTGCGGGCCGATCGGTTCGGCCGATCTGGATCAATTGCTCGATACATCAAAAACGAATAACAAACGCGACGAGATCACGGGGCTTTTGACCTACAGCGGTGATCTTTTCATTCAGTTTATCGAAGGTCCGAAGGCCTCGATTGATCGTCTGATGTATCGCCTGCGCGGCGATCGCAGGCACCGCGGATTGATCGTGCTGACCGAGGGTGGTGAACACGAGCGTCTTTTGCCGGATTGGGATATGGAACTTGTGACCCCACAGGAGGCGCATCACCTGCTGCGCGAAGCCCTTCGCGAGTCAGATCGCTACGGCACCGTGATTGGACTCACGAGGCTGCTTGCAAAGCTACAACCCGATCGTTATCAAAGTCACATCTAGGAAATTGAATCGCCTCAGGTTGGCATTCGGGCTTTGATGGCCCTATGATCCGCTTTTACGTTGTTGTCATCCGCTAGTGGAGTTTGCACCATGAATTTGATCTCCCCCAAGACTCTAGGAAAAATCGTCATCCTTGCGAGCGCCCTCATGCTCGGGCTGGGTTTGGCGCAGGCTGCGAACCTGAAATGGGCTGCACAAAACGACATCCTGACGCTTGACCCGCATTCGCAAAATCATGCGACTACCAACAACATTGTTGGTCATGCCTACGAAGGCCTTGTTCGCTACGACAGGAACTACCGCATCGAAGCATGTCTTGCGACAAGCTGGCAGACGGTCAACCCCACAACCTGGCGCTTTAACCTGCGCAAGGACGTGAAGTTTCACGATGGTTCGAGCTTCACCGCCGATGACGTGATCTTTTCCTTTGACCGCATCCGGCAACCCCAAGGAACCATGCAGATCTATGTTGCCGGTGTGAAAGAGATCAAGAAGGTCGATGATCACACCATCGATATGATTCTTGACAAGCCCAACCCGGTGCTGCTGAACAGCCTTGTGACCTTCCTGATCATGGACAAGGAGTGGGCTGCGAAAAACAAGTCTGAAAAGGTACAGGACTACAAGGCGAAAGAAGACACGTTTGCATCGCGCAACACCAACGGTACTGGACCTTATGTGATCAAGGAATGGGCGCCGGATCAGCGGATTGTGATGAGCGCCAACAAATCCTGGTGGGGTAAAGCGGAAGGCAACGTTACCGATATCGTTTATACGCCGATCAAGGCCGATGCCACCCGGATTGCCGCGCTGCTTGCCGGCGATGTGGATCTGGTGACCGATTTGCCGACCCAGGACGTTGCCCGGTTACGAACAACCGCGAGCTTATCGGTTCTGGACGGCCCCGAGGTTCGCACGATTTTCATCGGCATGGACCAGGGGAGCGATGAACTGAAGTACGGCAGCAAGGGTGCAAATCCCTTCAAGGATGTCCGTGTGCGGCGCGCTTTGTCTACGGCGATTGACCGTGCCGCAATCCAGCGCTCGATCATGCGTAATCTTTCGCTTCCTGCGGCCATTATCGTGGCTCCAGGTGTGCACGGACACACCGCTGAGCTTGACAAGACAGGCGCAGCCAATATCGATGCAGCGAAAAAATTACTCGCTGATGCAGGCTATCCGAATGGCTTTGAATTCACTCTGGATTGCCCAAACAACCGCTATGTGAATGATGAAGAGGTCTGCCAGGCGGTTGTCGGCATGTGGGCAAAAATCGGGGTGAAAACAAAACTCAACGCAATGCCATTTTCAACCTTTATCTCAAAAATCCAGAACTTTGACTCCAGCGCGTATTTGCTCGGTTGGGGCGTGGCAACCTACGATGCGCAGTACAGTCTGCAGTCCTTGGTGCGCACAAAGACCACCGGTGCCGATGGTAATTTCAACCTGAGCAAGGTGAGCCATCCCAAGGTTGATGCTTTAGTTGATGCGATGAAGACCGAAATGGACAAGACCAAGCGAGACGCGATGATTCGCGAGGCCCTGAGCATCACCCGTGACGATGTACTTTATATAACTTTGCATCATCAAATGAGACCATGGGCCATGAAAAAGGCCGTAAGCATTGCCCACAACTCCAATGATGCACCGAAGATGTACTACGCAACGGTGAGGTAAGCACAGGCCTGCCGGGCAGCGCGGCTCGGCGCCTCGGTTACCCCATCGTTTTTTGCTTTGTTTGCTTTCATTGTCCGGCGATTGCTCCAGGCCAGCATGGTTATGCTGGTGGTCGCCTTTATCGCGTTTTCACTTTTTCAGTACGTTGGCGATCCTGTCTTGTCGATGCTTGGACAGGACGCCACGAGTGAGCAGCGTGAACAGCTTAGGCGGGACCTCGGCTTAAACGAGCCTTTTTACGTACAGTTTGTCCATTTCGTGGGCAACGCGGTGCAAGGAGAGTTCGGTGTTTCATACCGCCAGGGACGAAAGGTCTCCGAATTGCTCGCCGAGCGATTTCCAGCCACCCTCGAACTTGCGCTCTGTGCCGCACTGATCGCTTTATTGACTGGCATACCGATGGGGGTTTACACCGCGCTGCGCAGGCGTGGCTTATTGAGTCAGTTGTTCATGGCCATTTCGCTGCTGGGCGTGTCATTGCCGGTGTTTTTGGTTGGGATTTTTTTGATTCTTTTTTTTGCGGTGCTGCTTGGCTGGCTTCCGTCCTACGGCCGAGGCGAGGTGCTGCAGTGGGGAAGCCTGAGCACAGGTTTGCTCACCGCCGATGGGATCAAGCATCTTGTGCTGCCCGCGGTCACACTGGCGCTTTTTCAGCTGGCGCTGATCATGCGCATGGTGCGTGCTGAAATGCTCGAGGTTCAGCGCACCGATTACATCAAATTTGCCCGAGCACGCGGACTGAGTGAAAAGCTTGTGAATTTCAGCTACGCGCTCAAAAACACGCTGGTGCCGGTGATCACGATTGTCGGTTTGCAGCTCGGTTCGCTGATTGCCTTTGCAATTGTTACAGAAACTGTTTTTCAGTGGCCGGGCATGGGGCTTTTGTTCATCCAATCCGTGCAAACCGCTGATGTGCCGATCATGGCGGCCTATCTGGTCATGATTTCATTGGTCTTCGTCAGTATCAACCTGGCGGTTGACTTGCTGTATGTGACCGTTGATCCGCGGCTGCGTGTTGACCCTTCTGCGACCGGACGCCACTGATGTTTGCATCCTGGCTCGATCACCCGGTGGTCTACAGCTTTACCCGGTCAAGGCTTGCGCAATCGGCCGGACTGATTGCCCTGGTGATGGTGCTTGGTGCGGTGTTTGCGCCCTGGCTTGCGCCATCGAATCCCTTCGATCTGGCAAGTCTTGACCTGAACGATGCCTTGCTACCGCCCGCCTGGCAGGAGCAGGGCAGCTGGAAGTACTGGCTCGGTACCGATGATCAGGGACGCGATGTGTTCTCAACGATTCTTTATGGATCGCGCATCTCGCTGCTGGTGGGCGTCAGTTCGGTGCTGCTGGCGATGTTTTTGGGGGTTAGCCTTGGCTTGATTTCAGGTTTTGTCGGTGGCCGGATCGATGCGGTGATCATGCGAGTTGCCGATGTTCAGTTATCGTTTCCGGCTATTTTGATTGCTTTGCTGATCGACGGTGTGGCGCGCGCGGTCTTTGCTCAGCAGAACCACGGTGACAGCATGGCGATCCTGGTGCTGATCGGATCGATCAGCCTAGCCAACTGGGTGTCCTACGCCAGAACCGTACGCGGTTCGACCCTGGTTGAAAAAAACAAGGAATATGTGCAGGCTGCAAGGGTCATTGGTGTGCCCGCTCTGTCCATCATGCTCAGGCATGTGCTGCCAAACGTGACGGGTCCGGTTCTTGTCATCGCGACCATCAATATCGCTACTGCGATCATCACGGAGGCAACGCTCTCCTTTTTAGGCGTTGGTGTACCGCCGACCACGCCGTCCCTCGGTACGATGATCAATAACGGCAATAACTTTCTCTATTCGGGGGAGTGGTGGCTGGTGGTTTTCCCCGGGCTTGGCTTGGTATTGTTGTGTATGTCGGTGAATCTTCTGGGGGATTGGTTGCGTGATGCGCTCAACCCGAGACTGCAGTAGCTACCAGGGAGCGTCAAGGCCAGCGGGCAGGCGAGCAAGGCTTTTCCCGGCATGAAGCCTGATCGCTTGAACGATTCCAATGTTGCTTTGCTCGAAGTGCGCCATTTGCGGGTCGAGTTTCCCACCCGCAAAGGTGTTTTGCGTGCGCTTGACGATGTATCGTTTTCGATCCGAAAGGGTGAGACCCTGGGAGTGGTCGGTGAATCCGGGGCAGGAAAGTCCTTGACCGGTGCAGCGATCATCGGACTTCTTGAACCGCCCGGTCGCATCGCAGCAGGTGAAATCTGGCTCGAGGGTCGCCGAATTGATGCGCTGCCGCCTGATGCGATGCGCAGCTTGCGGGGTAAAGAAATCGCAGCGATCTTTCAGGATCCCTTAACCTCCTTGAATCCCTTGTTTACCGTCGGACGGCAGCTGACCGACACGATTCAGACGCACCTGCCGTTTAGCTACACCCAGGCGCGACAACGGGCGATCGAATTGCTCGCGCGCACCGGTATTTCTGCGCCAGAGGTCCGAGTCGATCACTATCCGCACCAGTTTTCCGGTGGGATGAGACAGCGCGTCGTGATCGCCTTAGCGCTTGCCGCAGAGCCCAAACTGATCGTTGCCGATGAGCCGACCACAGCGCTTGATGTGTCGATTCAGGCACAAATCATTCGCTTGCTCAAGCAGCTGTCACGCGATCTTGGCACTTCGATCATGCTGATCACCCACGATATGGGTGTGATTGCGGAAACCGCTGACCGGGTTGCGGTGATGTACGCCGGAAGACTTGCAGAGATTGGCTCGGTTGAGGCGATGATCCAACGCCCGCAACATCCTTATACCAAGGGATTGATGGCGTCGATTCCTTCGATTCGCGCCAATCGTGAGCGGCTCGAACAAATCGAAGGCGCTATGCCCAGACTTGATGCGATACCCCAGGGTTGTGCCTTCCATCCGCGTTGCCCTGTGCGTGTTGACCGATGTATGCAAGAACGCCCGGGCTTGCGGCCCACTGCCGAGTCACAAGCGGCATGCTGGGTGTTGGCCCGGTGAAGCGCAGCGACGGATCCCCGGGCCACCAAGGTGTTGCGCTGTCCTCGGTCAGCGATGCCCCAAGCGGCCCTCGGATGCTGCTCGAAGCCAAGCAGGTCAGCATGCGCTTTGATGTCAGCGAGCCCTGGTTGAATCGTCTGATTGAGCGAAAGCCAAGGCGCTATCTTGTGGCGGTTGACCAGCTAAGCTTTGCAATCATGAAGGGCGAGACCTTCGGTCTGGTCGGGGAGTCGGGCTGCGGGAAATCGACGGTTGCGCGCTTGCTGGTTGGGCTTTACGACTGCAGCATGGGCGAAGTTCTTTTCGAAGGAAAACCGCTCAAAGCCGTGGATCGGTCTCGGGATCCAAGCGATCGATCAGTCCGTCGAAAAATTCAGATGATTTTTCAGGATCCTTATGCGAGCTTAAACCCCCGATGGACCGTGGGTGAGATTGTTGCAGAACCGCTTCGCGTCCACCGTATGCTTGATCACGCCGAGGCGATGCGTGAACGTGTGGCCCTGTTGCTGGGGCAGGTGGGCCTGGCTGCATCCGATGCCAGTCGCTATCCGCATCAGTTTTCAGGCGGGCAAAGGCAGCGCATATCGATCGCCCGCGCTTTGGCCTCAGAGCCTGAATTTCTTGTTTGTGATGAGCCGACCTCAGCGCTTGATGTCTCGGTTCAGGCCCAAGTCTTGAATCTGATGAAGGATTTGCAGCGGCGGCGTGGTCTCACTTATCTTTTCATTTCGCATAATCTTGCTGTGGTCAGGCATGTGAGCGATCGGGTTGGGGTGATGTACTTAGGCCGGCTTGTTGAAGTGGCGTCCAATGCAGCACTTTTTGAGCAACCGCTTCATCCCTACACCCAGATGTTGCTTGACGCGATCCCGGATCTTGAGCGTGCCGGGATCGATCGGAGGCCGGTAGCAGGTGAGGTTCCCAATCCGCTCTCACCGCCAAGCGGCTGTGCATTTCACCCCCGTTGCCCGCTTGCCATGGCGCGTTGTCGACAGGAGCGCCCTGAGTTGCGGACGATGGGCGAGGGTCGTCAGGTTGCATGTTTTGCGGTGGGCAACCCATCCTTGCGCGAAGCCTCATGAGCGAACAAATTCCACGGATAAGGCTAGATGCGCTTGATGAGCCCCCAAACGTCTTGCTTTTGAAAGAAGCCTACGAGCGCCTTGGCTTTGTGGTGATCACCGAGCACGGCATCAACGCGACGATGATTGATCCCTTTCTTGCGATGTTCCAGGATTTTTTTTCCTGGCCGCAACAACGCAAGCTCGACTTCAGACTTGCTGGCGCTGCTGGTGCCAGGGGCTACACCCCTTTTGGGGTGGAGACGGCAAAAGGCAGCGATTGGGTTGACCTAAAAGAGTTCTGGCATATCGGCAGGGAGCTTGAGCACGATCATTCCTACCGACGCTACATGCCCGAGAATGTTTGGATCGACGCTATCGCAGGCTTTAAACGGCGTTGCCTTGAGGTTTTCGAAGCCTTTGACCGTACCGGCTGCCAGATCCTTCGTGCAATCGCCAGCGTGTTGGAGCTGCCAGCTGATTTTTTTGAGGACAAGGTCAACATGGGCAATAGTGTGCTGAGGGTGATTCACTACCCTCCCTTGCCGGCAGGGCCTACGAAAAGCCTGCGCGCGGGTGCGCATGAGGATATCAATGTGATTACCTTGCTGCTGGGGGCTGAGGAGCCTGGCTTGCAAGTCTGCACCCGCTCAGGACAGTGGTTGTCGGTGAATCCCGAGCCCGGGGCGATGGTCGTCAACGTGGGCGATATGCTGCAGCGGCTCAGCAACGGCGTCTTGCGATCGACCAGTCACCGGGTGCTGAACCCTTCGGGAGCGGCTGCAGCGCGTTCCCGCTATTCGATGCCGTTTTTTTTGCACTTTAATCCCGATTTTCTTATCGAAGCCTTGCCGTCTTGCTGCGGCCCGGGAAAGGCTCAAGCCGCTGCAGCGATTCTGGCTGACGATTATTTGCAAGAGCGCTTGCGTGAGATCCGCTTGAGGTAGCGAGCAAAGCAACGATGACAACATCTTTTCAAGCCGCGCTCGGGATTGTGTTGTTCATGGCGCTTGTGCTGCCGTTTTCAAAAGACCCAAGGCGTATCAGTCTTCGCCTCGTTCTGGTTGCAATAGCATTACAATTTCTGCTTTGCTGGCTGATGCTGAAGGCGCCGCTTGTGAAAGAAGCCTTGCTGCAGCTAAACCTTGCGGTCAGCGCTCTGGGCGCAGCCACCATGCGTGGCAGTTCGTTCGTGTTTGGTTATCTCGGTGGCGGGCAAACGCCCTTTAGCGTCTCAAATCCGAATAGTCTTGTTGTTTTCGCTTTTCAGGTACTTCCGCTGCTGATTGTGATGTCGGCGATTTCGGCACTGCTCTGGTATTGGCGCATTCTTCCGGTTCTGATTCGTTCGATCGCTCTGATTTTTGAACGAACATTAGGCGTTCGTGGTCCCGCCGGCCTGGTGTCGACAGCAAATATTTTTCTCGGACAGACCGAGGCGCCGCTCCTGGTCAAACCTTATCTTGCAACCATGTCGCGCCATGAGCTTTTGCTTGTGATGACCGCTGGGATGGCAACGATTGCCGGTTCGGTGATGGTCATCTACGCCGCAATGCTTGGGGACTTATTTCAGGGTGCAATGGGTCATCTGATTACCAAATCGGTGATGGCCGTGCCTGCATCAGTCTTGTTTGCGCATTTGCTTATCCCGGCTGACGAAGGCAGGCAGCAAGCGCTTCAGACCGCTCCGCGCATTTATGAAAGCACGATGGACGCAATCACGCGCGGCACCACAGATGGCTTGTCGCTTTACCTCAATATCATCGCCATCCTGATTGTGCTCACCGCACTTGTTGCTCTGGCTAACGGTCTCATCAGCTTTTTGCCGGGGATTGGCGGTGCCCCGCTCACGCTCGAGCGAGTCGCTGGCTGGATTTTTGCGCCGATTGCCTGGTGCATGGGCATCGAATGGGCTGAAGCGGGGCAGGTGGGCGCCTTGCTCGGTATAAAAAGTATACTTAATGAATTCATCGCCTATATCCAATTGAGTGCGATGCCCCGGGAAGCGCTGTCGGATCGCTCGCGGCTGATTACAAGCTACGCACTTTGTGGCTTTGCCAATCTTGCGAGCATTGGCATTCAAATCAGCGGGATTGGTACGATGGCGCCAGAGCGTCGGTCCGATTTGGTTGATTTAGCCTGGCCCGCTTTTTTAGCGGCAACGCTTGCTTCATGCATGAATGCAAGTGTGGTCGCGATTGTTGCCGGTTGAGATTGTGGCTGGTTGCTTTTGTGGCCGATCGCGATCGTTACCCGTTGAGATTGGGGCCGGTTGCTTTAGGGCCTACGCCTTTGACTGACGCCCTGCCCTCGATCCAAGAGGTAAGCGGTCAGGCTTCCGAGCAGGAAAAAGAGACAAGCGGAACCGACTTGCAGCCACGCAAAGCCTAAATGCCCCATGATCGGTGCACCGAGTGCAACGCCGATGGACTGGCCCGAAAACAAGCCAACAAATAAGTAGGACCTGCTTATAGCCATGCGCGATCGACTGCATCTTGCGCTCCGACCTTCTTGCTCAAAACAAGCGCGGGCGCTTTAATAGTGCACGGAGGTTCGAAAGGACTGCTCACATTCTCACAACATGACCCTCGACTACACTCGGCACGCTTTGGCAAGGATGGCTGAACGCGGTATCAGCCGGAAAGAAGTTGAGGAGACACTGCTAAATCCTATTCGGAAGGTACCAGCGGACCATGGCCGAACTGAGTCGCAAGGCTTCATTGAACGGGCAGGCAAGAAACAGTTGCTCCGCGTGCTCAGTGAGGGGCAGTCGGTGGTGTTGGTGATTACCGTGGTGGCAACCAGTAAGTTTGAAAAGTATGGAGTTTCACTATGAAGATTGAATACGATCAGCGTGCCGACGCCATGTATATCCGCTTGCGTGCAGGCACTGTGGTCGAGAGCGATGAGGTCCGTCCGGGGGTGGTGCTTGACTTTGATGCCGATGGCAAGGTGCTTGGCATCGAGATGTTGGATGTTAGCGAGCGCACCGATAACCCCCGAGAATTGGCCATAGAGTTGGTGGGTGAGTGATCGGCTCAGGCATGCTCATCACGTCAAGTTCTAGAACTCGTTAGCGGACCGTCGCAGAGCTGCAGAGCAAGCGCCGACCGAGGCCTTGGTAGCGGTGATAACTGCTCGTGCGATGTCCGGAAACCGAGCAAAGCTAGGGCGCGCAGAAGCGAGATACTGCCCCGGCTCGAGCAAATGCATGAAGAGCTAAGCATTTCCTTTCTCTTTCTTTATGTGCCCCACACCATGGAGGAACTCACCCGCCTCGCAGACCATGTGGTTCGGCTGGAGCTTGGTCAGGCGAAAATTCAGGGCCCCATCTCAGAGGGGCTTGGCAGCGCCACCATCGCATCGATTGTTGGGGGCAAGGCCGGTGTGGTCCTTGTGGGGGTAGTCAAACAGCATGACCAGGCCTATCACTTAAGCTGCGTGGACCTTGATGGCTCGTCGTTATGGGTCCGTCAACGACCACTCGAGATTGGCAGGCGGGTGCGGGTTCAGATACACGCCAACGATGCGAGTCTCTCAACTCGAGAACCAGAGGGCACCTCTAGGCCCGCCTCTAAACCACCCCCAGCCCTCAACGCTGTTCTTGCCTTTTGCTAAATCCAGCACGCGATTGCCATAGCGAAGCTTGCCCGCGTAATCGCTCATCGGACCGTGAAGAAGCTGGAACAAACCGTAGGCGATGCTAAAGCTGGTGATCACATAGGCCACCTCGCCAAGGAAGTGGCCAAGGTCTTGGGCAAGTTGCGGGAGCATCGGATCGCAAAGTCGCACCGAGCACTGACTTGCGAAGGCGCCGGTCGAAAGTGTGATCAACGTTCGCCGCTCAGCCGGATCAAGCTCGGAAGTCAAGTGGCATTAGCTCGGTGCGAAATAGGCAAAACAGCCTATCAATGGTGGGTGGTACAGGGTTTGAACCTGTGACCCCTGCCGTGTGAAGGCAGTGCTCTACCGCTGAGCTAACCACCCTGGATTGCAAA
>Ga0214923_10000244_pt1 | contig 83036 bp, 68 predicted proteins | sample LL1510_MetaG_FD_177993 | JGI IMG/M metagenome (GOLD analysis project Ga0214923, IMG submission 177993) | Freshwater microbial communities from Lake Lanier, Atlanta, Georgia, United States - LL-1510 | ecosystem: Environmental > Aquatic > Freshwater > Lake | place: USA: Georgia | collected...
CAGTGACAGGACCTTTTCCATTGTGTCGATTCACTGTGTCATCCGCTGGTCCAACCACGACACGAAATTTACCTGCTCCGTTGTCTGTGGCATCCACAAAAACGACTTCGCCTCCAAAGGTTCCGATGGCGAGTTGTGGCCAGCCGATCATCTGCACGGCGGGCCATCCTTCAAAAGCCAGACGGACTGGGCTTCCTGGTTGACCGTCTTTGCGCGAGTGAATGAGAGGCATATCATTTCCATCGATCAAAATCTCCGCGAAGCGACTGTCGGTCTCAGGTATGATAACACAGATGAGTGTGCCGGGGCGCAGGTAGGTGCCATCCGTGGTGGCGACATTCAGGACGATCCCGTCTCGAGGAGACAGAACGATCTGCCGTTCGTTCTGACTAATCTGAATATCGAGCACTGAGAGATCCCGCTCGGCCGTAGCCATCTCACTCAAAGCAGTGCCTTTGGCTGCATGAGTAGCGGAAATAGATGCGTCCATATCATTCTCGGTTCGTTTCAGCGCAGCTGCAGCGGATTTCCATTCGGCACTGGTCGAATCGCGCGAGAGCGTGGCGAGCTCAAGGTTTCGCTGAGATTCCAACTGTTTGGTGTAAAGTTCCTGTGTACGGGTAAAATTCAGTAGGGCCGTTTCGAAGGCAATTTTTGCCATAGCAACGCGCTGCTCTGCACCGTCGATGGCTTGCCGTTTGGCCATTTCCTGCTGCGTGATCTGGGCAATGAGTGATTCCACGCGACCTAAAGCGAAGTCACGGCGACTCTCGATGGCTTCGCGTTGGGCCTTTAAGTTCGAGACAAGATTTGGATCATTATCCTGAATCTCAATGATCAGGTCGCCCATCTTGACGCGTTGCCCCTCGGTGACGTGCAGGTGCTTTACCCGACCGGACAACTGGGCCTCAATATTGATCCGGCGCTCCAGAGGATCGAAGGCGATCACCCTGCCGTTTCCGGAAATAAATTGTCGCCAAGGCAAAAAGCAGAGCGCAAAGACCAATAACCCAAACCCGATAAGCAACAGCCGAGTTACAATCAGGGTAAAACGAGCTGATGCAGCTAGAGCAAGAGCAGGAAGCGCAGGATTTGTTGTGGGAGAAGTCATTTTCTGGAGGGGGAAGTGCCACTGCTTAGATGGCAGGGTGTGAGCTCGATGATTTGGTCGCACTTTAGGGTTACATCATGATCCCGAGTAGTAAGAACGACTGTCCAATCTTGCGATTTTCCTAAAATGGCAGTGGAGAGTTGATTTAGGGACTCGGTATCGAGGCCGTCGAAAAGCTCGTCGATAAGCAAGAGTTTGGGTCGCTGAACCAAGGCACGAGCAAGAAGAAGGCGAGTACGCTGATTTCCACTCAGAGGAGCGCCTTCAACTCTAAGCTGGAGATTCAGCCCTTCTGATTGATGGAGCAACTCTTCGAGTAAGCCTACCTTGGAAAGGGCAGTTTGGATTTTTTCCATTCCAATATCACTACTACCGAGGCGAAGGTTTTCGATAATCGTGCCACCGACGATTTCATCTCGTCTCAGAAGCATCACGCTCTCGCGCAAAGATTCCAGATAACAGTTACGGAGGTCGAGCCCGTCGATCCTGACAAAACCTGCGGTAGGCTGGCGAAGACCGAATAAAATATTCAGCAAAGTGCTACCTCCTGAGCCATGGGGACCGACGATGGCTGCGCGAGACCCTGACTGGATATCAAAGTTGAGGCCTGAAAAAAGCGGAGCACGACCATAGCTGAAGGAGAGGCCCTCCGCCTGGATATATGCACCAGATTGATTATCAACTCGTCTTTCTCCATCTTCTCTCTCGATATCGAGGTCAAAAATATGACCAAGCTTGTTCATGGCAGCCAAGGCGTCGTACCAGGCTTCAAGTTTCTTCCCCATCTTGACCAGCGCACCGACAATCGAAGCCATAATTAACTCACTCGCCACTAACTGACCTAAGGTGATTTGCTGGCTGATCACCAGATATCCCCCAACGGCGAGGAGGATTGCAGCGGCAAATACCTGTAGAGTTAACAATCCTGAAATCTGGCGCATCAAGATACGAAAATGCTTCTCACGTGCGTGGACGTAGCCAGTCGCAAGTTCATTGGCGCGTTCATAAGCGAGGGCATACCCTCCGGGCCCTTTGAAAAGAAAAGGGAAATGGGCAATTTCCTCAAACCAGTTCACAAGGTTGTACTTCATCATCGACTCTCGAATACTGCTTTCGACCGCTCCACGACCTAGTAACCAGATCGCGAGGACTATGAGAACAAGAAGCCCCGCGACAAACATGAGAAGGAGGGGGTGATAAAGTGATAAAAGAACCATTCCAATGACCGTGCTAAAGACTAAATTTACGCCATCCAAAAGCAGCAGGGCGGTGCTCTTTTGGACGATTACAATATCGAGAAACCGATTTACCAGCTCTGGGGCATATACCCCATCGAGTGACTCTGCTTTCACTCGGGGTAGTCGATAAGCTAAATCGGAGGCCGTTCGAACAAAGACACGACGTTGTATGATGTCGGAAATGTAGTATTGAAAGGCCGTGATTACGGCCTGGAGAGCAAGGCAGGCAAAAAGCGCGATCGAGAGAATGACGAGTGCCTGCAGGTAGGGTTGAGACTGTCCGCCAAAGGCCAGGTTGCTCACCACCGCATCGACAGCAAGAGGAGCGGCGAGATATAAAATCCCAGAGAAAACCGAGAAAATCAGCAAGGTATGGATGTCTTTTTTCTCTGCTTTGAGTAAGGCAAAGAACCGTTTCCCTGGATTCGTCCCCAAATCGCCGTGAGCATGGGAACTCATTCCATGGGCAGGGCATTCCAATTGCACGACAGCAGCGTCAACCTCTTCACGGGGATCGTTTAATCCGAGCATGACGGTAAAGCTTTTGCGCGTGACTGTTTTATAAGAGGTAGGATCAGCTCCATCTAGTAATCGAAGAGTGAAAAGACCCGCATGAGTGATCACCAGCCAGCGGGATTCACTAGGGTGCCAGATTACCACTGGGGTGTTGTGGTGAGCCTGCCAAATCGCGTCGGCTAGGTGCATCCGAATAGGTGATGCATGCAATGAAACTTCTGCACATGCGGCAACCAGCTGTTTGATGGGATCTTTGGATGCTTGAACCGAATTTTGGACTGCCAGTCGAGACCGCTCTAGGTCGAATTTTGCCCCGGTGACAGCAGCAAGCTGCTCGAGAATCCCGGTGTTAATTGCAGCTTCGGTGTTTAGGTTTTTAGTTGTTATAACGGCAGATATTATATGCTATTCTAGGAACTCAACAATAAAAGTAGCTTTAACGTTAAAAGTATAGATGAAATCACGTGTTTTCGCGATATCGATATAGGGCTTTAGGTTAGAATATCCTCTGTCTGATGGAGTGAAGTTTCTTAAGCGAGTAACAGCCTTAAATCTGGATCAAACTTACTGCTTGGGGCCGAGCATGTCTTCTGGTCGAACAAGTTTATCGAATTCATCAGCCTTGAGGTATCCGAGGGCGAGGCAGGCTTCTTTCAGAGTTGAATTCTCATGGTGCGCCTTTTTGGCTACCTCAGCCGCCTTGTCGTAGCCGAGCTTGGGAGATAGTGCCGTGACCAACATAAGAGAACGACTGGTGTAGTCCTTAAGCTTTGAGGCGTCGGCCTGAATGCCCTCCACGCAGAACTCGCGGAAGCAGCGGCAGGCATCGGCTAACAGCTGAACCGAATGCAGAAAATTATGAATGATGACCGGCTTGAATACGTTGAGCTCAAAGTTGCCTTGGGACCCAGCGAATCCGATCGCGGAATCGTTTCCATGTACTTGCGCGCAAACCATCGTCATCGCTTCCGATTGGGTCGGATTCACTTTCCCTGGCATGATGGAGGAGCCTGGCTCGTTTTCGGGAAGTTGAAGTTCGGCAAGGCCGGCCCGTGGGCCCGATCCAAGCCACCGGATATCATTAGCGATTTTCATCAGGGCGACCGAAAGAGAACGAAGGGCTCCGCTAGCCGCCACCAGGGGATCGTGTGTGGCTAGGGCGTAAAATTTGTTTCTGGCTGAAACAAATGGGAATCCCGTGGACTTCGCCAAGTGAGCGGCAGCTTTGCCAGGAAACTGGACATGGCTATTGAGTCCGGTTCCCACAGCCGTTCCACCAAGAGCCAATTCATAAAGCTCGGGAAGGGATGCTTCGATCCGAGTCATGGCCGCATCCAGTTGGGCGACATAACCGGAAAACTCTTGTCCCAAGGTCATGGGAACAGCATCCATCAGATGAGTCCGGCCGATTTTGATCAGATTCTTGAACTCATTCGACTTTTTGTTGATGGCATCGCGGAGTTGTCGGACCGAGGGAAGAAGGGTCTTTTTGAGTTCGGATACGGCGGCCAGGTGCATGGCAGTGGGGAAGGTGTCATTGGAGGATTGCGACATGTTCACGTCATCATTCGGATGGACCGGCTTTTTTGAGCCGAGGACTCCTCCGGCCATTTCAATCGCCCGGTTGGAGATCACCTCGTTCACGTTCATGTTTGTCTGGGTGCCGCTACCGGTTTGCCAAATGCGAAGCGGGAAGTGGTCGTCCAGTTTGCCCTCAGCAACTTCAGCGGCGGCTTTGACGATGAGATCTGCCTTTTCCTTTGTGAGGAAGCCGAGCTCCTGATTGGCCAGAGCGCAGGCTCGTTTTAAGTGACCGAAGGCGTGGATGAGCGGAGCGGGCATCGTGTCATGGGCGATATCGAAGTGATGAAGGGAGCGCTCGGTTTGGGCTCCGTAATACCGGTCGGCAGGAACCTCAACGGTTCCCATCGAGTCTGATTCTTTTCGTTTGGCTTTTGGGTTCGATCCTGCAGGTGTCATTCAAATTCACTTATGGACGAAAAGCAGAGGGTGTAGCAAGAGGGATATTTTCCATATGTAGATACATAACAATGTATTCACACTAGATATTGGATTTACTTGCCTAAAAAGGGTCTAGGACTAGGCATAGAAGGGAATGAAGTTGAAACGCCTTGAGATAGAAGGATTCAAATCCTTTTGCGATCGAACAGTTTTAGATTTTCATCAGGGAATCACTGCGATTGTCGGTCCGAATGGTACTGGAAAGAGTAATATCCTCGATTCGATCCGTTGGGTTTTGGGGGAGCAGTCGGCTAAGGCCTTGCGTGGGCAGGAGATGGCAGACTGTATTTTCCACGGAGCAGCGGGTCGTAAGGCAAGTGGCATGGCGGAAGTGACCCTGACTTTCAGCGATTGTGAAACTGTTTTAGGGACCGATTACCATGAGGTTCAGATTACTCGCAGGGTATTTCGTGACGGGGTAGGGGAATACGCGCTTAACGGGGTCGATTGCAGGCTTAAGGATATTCAGAGACTTTTTTTAGATACCGGTATCGGCCGCGCAGCCTACTCGATCATGGAGCAGGGGAAGATCGACCAGATTCTCTCCTCCAAGCCAGAGGATCGCCGTGCAATCTTTGAAGAAGCTGCTGGGGTGATGCGTTTCAAGGTCCAGAAAAGAGAGGCGGAAAGAAAGCTTGAGGGGACAGAGGCGAATCTTCTGCGCTTGGCCGATATTTTGCGGGAAGTTCGACGCCAGATTGGATCGTTGCAACGCCAGGCGGGCAAGGCACGACGGCATCGTGAAATTTTCGATAAACTGAAACGATTTGATTTAGCTCTATCTGCCAGACAGAGGGATCAGCTTCTGCTTAAAATCGATGAGCTTTCCAGTGCTCAAGCGTCAACCAAGGCAGAGTTAGAACGTTCACAGCTGGCTGAAACTACGTGTGAGCAGGCAGTGCGGGGGCAGCGAACACGGCTAGAAGACGCGGATCGTGCATGGCGTGATGCTGAGCGAGAGGTTGTGGCGGCCCAGGCGGAGGAGGTTCGATGTGGGGAGCGGGCAAGTATGCAGGCTCAACGTGCTGAGGAGTTAGGTGCGGCGATTGAGCGTGCTCGTGGGGAGATAGCTTTAGCGGAAAGACAAAATTCCGCCCAGGAGGACTTGATCCGATCCCTGACAGCTGAAATGGAGAAAGTTACTTCGGACTTCCAGCAGGCTGAACAAGCCTGCCAAGAGGCGCAGGAACAGGTGGCAGTCGCGCGGCGCAAAAGGGAAGAGGCCGTGGCGCAGATGGAGCTCATTCGATCGAAGCGCGAGACTGCCCGACGTGAAGGGGAGGGAGCCCGTGCCCGTGCAAATGCAGAAGAGTTAACCACTCGTCAGCGCAGCGAGGCACTTGAAAAGATTCGCGTTGAAATCTCGACTAAAGAAACCGAGGAGCAAAGAGAGAGGGCTGGATTGGATGAGCTTTTCCGCAGGTTGGGTGAGGCAGAAGCCCTATTTCCTGATGCAAGGGATAGGTTAAAAAATGCAGAGGAGGAGTTGCGACGTGCCGAGTCGGATCTGGTAGATGCGGAGAAAAAACTGTCTGAGTCCGAATCAGAAAGGACATTGGCTCGATCGCGGGAGGAAGCGATTCGGGAGCGATCGACTGGAGAGGCCGAGCTTTGCTTAAAAGTGGGACTGGAGAAAGGGGAGGTAGGTGCCGAAGCGTTGTGGCCTGCTCTTCGTGTACGTCCGGGGTACGAAGTTGCGATTTCTTTGGCTCTAGGACCTGTTTTGGACGGTGTATTGGTCAATGACATTGAGTCGATGGCTCGAGTGCTTGAGGAGGGTGAAGGGGTTGCATCCGGCATTCTTCTTTCGAAAGATGTCTCTCCCTTAGGAAATAGTGATTGGACCGAAGGTGCATGGAACTTTGTCGAAGGGGCACCCGAGTGGCAGGCCCTCCTGAATCGTCTTCTTGCGGGCATCTGTATCGTTGATTCTTGGGAGGAGGCGAAGGCTCTGCATGCCAGTCGTCCCGAAGCCACGGTCATTTGTCGCGACGGGAGGATGATCAGTGCTCGAGGATGGCAACGTCGTGGCAAAGCACGAAATTCACGACCTGGTCGGCAAGATTGTGAGGCGGCAAGAGAACTTGTGCTTCGACTCGATAAGGTCACTGCCGATGCCACAAGTTTAGTTGCAACGATTCGGGATCGAATTCAGAAGGGGAGAGAGCATCTTGAAGCATCGAGGAGTCATGAAAGTCAGATTCGCCAATCATTGGACGAAGTTCGCCGTGAGCATGACCGTAAAGAGGCCCAGGTTCGTGGATTGGCTTCAGAGACCGCTCGTCGAAAGGATGAGGCCGATCGACTAGAACAAGAGATTCTTGTTCATCAAAGAATTGCTCAGGAAAAAAGTGCGGAAGCATCAAGGTATTTGGCTGATGAGCAAGCTCTCGACGAAGAGATCAAGGGGTCGGAGCAACGCAGACAAGAGGCGGAATCCGAGGAGTTGAGGTTGAATGATGTTCTTACGGATCGAAGGGTTGAGAGGTCGGCCCAGCAGCAGCGTAGAGACTCTTGTGCAGCTCAGTTACATCCTGCGGAGGCCCGCCGAAAAGAGTTAGCTGATCTCGTGCTGAAGCGAAGAGAGGAAATAAGTTCTGACACGGCTCGAATGGAGAGTGCTCGATCTGAATCCCAATCCTCAGCTCAAGCTCAGCAAGTTGCCAGCCAGAGGGCCAAGGAGGTCGAGGCTTCTACTTCAGGGCTTAAGCAGGCGAGAGAAAATGAGGTCGCTCTTTTAACGGAAAAAGAGGCTGAGGTGGTGCGGTGGAGGCAGGAAGGTGAAAAGGCAAAAGATCGACTTGCCGAGTTTGCGGTCAAAAGCTCTCAACTTGATTTTCAGCGCCAAGCATTAGCCGATCGACTCCAGAGAGAGTATGCAACTCCCTTGATGGAGGCGAAATCGGAGGGGGATGGACTCCCTCAGACAGAAGAGGATTGGAGTAAGCTAGAGGATGAGGCAAAGGCCTTGCGGGAAAAAATGGACGAGATGGGACCTGTGAATACGGAAGCAATTTCCGAATATGATGAGCTAGAGAATCGTCTTAAGTTTCTTGAGACAGAGGAGAAGGATCTGACAACAGCTAAGGCGCAACTGGAGGAGGCCATCCGAAAAATCAATCAGACAACCCGTCTCCTATTTGAGGAAACATTCGATAAAGTTCGGGCTAGTTTTGGGACTCTCTTTGGAGAGCTTTTTGGTGGTGGTCGCGCCACCGTTAAGATGACGGAGGGTGAGGATGAGCTAGATGGAGGCATCGATATCGAGGCTCAACCTCCAGGAAAACAGCCTAAGAACATCTCTCAGCTATCAGGTGGTGAGAAGGCCATGACTGCGCTCGCACTTCTGCTGGCAATCTACTCCGTGAAACCAAGCCCATTTTGTGTACTGGACGAGATGGATGCTCCTTTGGATGAATCCAATACCGTTCGGTTTGTTCAGATCATTGAGCGTTTTGTTGAGAAGTCTCAATTTCTTGTGATCACCCACAATAAGAGGACGATGTCGTCGGCAGATCTATTGTACGGGGTAACGGCAACCGAGCCGGGTGTTTCTCGCATGATGTCGGTCAAGTTAACGCGAGATGAGGAAACTCCTTTATTTGCTCAGGCGGAAGCCTAAGTGAACCCAAGTCTTGAGTCGTTGCGCGCGACGGCGGAGCGGGTTGCTCGTAACGCTGGGGCTGTCCTGAGAAGTTCGAAATCGGAAGTGCTCCATGTTGATTCTACTGAGCAACATGACATTAAGCTCGAACTCGATCGGAGAATTCAGGATCAGATTCGAAAGGAGATTCATCAAGTCTATCCTAAAGATGGTTTTCTTGGGGAGGAAGGAGGTGAATCTGCATCACCGGGTCAGTACGAGTGGGTTGTGGATCCCATTGACGGTACGGTGAATCTTTTTTATGGAATTCCCCACTATGCAGTCTCTGTTGCATGTCGTCTGGACGGGCAATCCTTGGCGGGCGCCATATATGATCCTAATCGGGATGAACTCTTTTCCGCCCATCGAGGTGGGGGTGCTACTTGTAACAATAAAAAGATTAGGGTTTCTGAAAGGTCTAAACTTGATGAGGCAATCCTTGCTTTAGGTTTTTCGAAAGGGAAGAAGACGATCGATAAATGTTTGGAGTTGTATCAGTTTTACGGGGGAAGGGTTCGAAAACTGAGGGCAATGGGTTCTGCTGCGTTGGATTTGGCTTACGTTTCGTCTGGAAGACTGGATGCCTACATTGAGCAGGGTGTAAGTATTTGGGATATTGCCGCTGGGGCATTAATAGTGGAGGAAGCAGGGGGAGTTGTGCGAAGTCATCCTAGTGAGCCTGAAGGTAAAATTCATCTCATAGCCAGCAACGGGAAGATCCCTTTAGAGTTTGTGTAGGGTATTGAGTAACCCCTTTTCGTGTAAGAGCTCCACCTAGAATCCTAATTATCGTTGGTTACTGCAAGCGAGTAACATTGAATTTGGGTAAGGTTGCTGGCATGAATGAGATATGAGTGATGTACGTGTTCGCTTCGCGCCTTCCCCAACTGGCCTTCTGCACATCGGGGGAGCCCGAACTGCACTTTTTAACTGGCTTTATGCCCGTCACGTAGGAGGGAAGTTTGTCTTAAGGGTTGAGGACACCGACCAGTCACGAAATACACAGGAAGCTGTGGATGTAATCTTTCGCGGAATGCAGTGGTTGGGATTGGATTGGGATGAGGGCCCGGATGGCAAGGGTGGTACCAAAGGGGAGAGGGGACCTTATTTTCAAAGTCAGCGTGGCTCGATTTACACAAAGTATTTGGAGAAACTGCAGGCAACAGGAAAGACGTATGAAGATGGGGGTGCCCTTAAATTCAAGATGCCGAAAACTCCATGTGTGGTGAAAGACATGGTTTGTGGGGATGTGACCTTTGACCGGACCGTTGAACCTGATCTTGTGATTCGAAGGAAAGACGGAAGCCCAGTTTTTCATTTTGTGAATGTAGTGGATGATCTTGAAATGGGGATCACTCATGTCATTCGTGGGGAGGATCACCTCAGCAATACCCAAAAACATATCGCGCTCTATGAGGCACTTGGGGTGACTCCACCCCAGTACGCCCATATCCCTCTTATTCTAAATCAGAGCGGATCAAAAATGAGTAAGCGGGATGATGGTGCTGCACTTGGTTTTTATGAAGATGCAGGTTACCTGCCTGCAGCCGTAAGAAACTATCTGTGTCTGTTAGGCTGGTCTCCAGGAGCCAATGAGGAGGTTTTGGACATTCATGAGATTGTGAAGCGCTTTGAAATAAAAGACCTGAACCGTAGTAATGCTCGATTTGATGCAGCAAAGCTTTTTTGGATCAATGGAGAGTACTGGCGTGCCATGGCGGACTCCGAATTCTCAGAGTTTGCGAAAACCTACTTAGCGAAACATCGTCCCACTGCCGCTTCTCTTCCTGATGTACTAAGGAGTGGGCTACTTCGGGTGATTCGAGAAAAGATTCGCACGGGCAAGGAGTTGGCGGAGTGGATGGATCCGTACTTAACAGAGGATTACTCGTACTCACCAGAAGCAAGAAAGAAGCAGTTCTCAAATCCAGACGCAGGAAAGCTTCTGCTTGGACTTGAGCAAGGATTTGCCGCTCTGGATGGTGATCTAACTGATGCTGCTGCGGAGGCGATATGTAAAAAGGTTGCAGAGGATGCGGCCTTACCCAAACCTGCAAAGGTCATTCATCTTTTACGTGCTGCTGTCTCAGGTCATACGGTTGGACCATCCCTTTTCCCGCTCTTGACGGTCTTGGGCAAAAAGACCGTTGTGGCCCGGTTGGGTCGTGCTCGATCACTTTTTGATTCAGGAAAATTAGGGGAGGCGGCATGACGTTTCCGAATGCTCTCACCTTACTTCGAATTCTTCTTGTTCCTCTTTTTGCAGGAGCTCTGCTTTATCATCGGGAATATCACTCAGAGGGATATACGGGGAATGCTTGGTATTATGCCGCGATCGCATTTTTCGCTTTAGCCTCTTTGACCGACGGAGTAGATGGATGGATCGCACGTCATTTTAATCAGCGAAGTCATTTGGGGAGGATTCTTGATCCTATTGCCGATAAGCTTCTTCTCGTCACAGGAATCGTGCTTTTGGGCACGATTGGCGTTGCGGGAAAGGGGCGACTCCCACTTTGGTTCCCTATTCTTGTTGTGAGTCGGGATTTAATCATAGTTTCAGGAACCCTTTTCGTTGGGACCCTACTTCATAATTATCAATTCGTGAAACCGCACTGGACGGGAAAGGTCTGCACATTCTTTCAAATTGCCGTTGTTCTGCTTGGGCTCCTCCTGCCTGGAAACCCATCTACATGGCCTGTTTTATGGGCAGCAGGTGCGATGACCTCTTTATCGCTGGTGATTTACTTGAGGCAGGGTTGGAACCTCCTGCATCAGTCTAGTTATGGCGAACCTGCCCGATCCTAAAACACAGCGCCCCGTTGTGGCGATTGTGGGTAGGCCGAACGTTGGCAAGAGCGCGATCTTCAACCGAATTTGTCGTCGTCGTATTGCGCTGGTCTTTGATCGTCCTGGAGTAACGCGAGATCGTTTGGTTGCAGATGCCGATTGGGAAGGGCGTCCCTTTGTCTTGATTGATACAGGCGGGCTAGGACTTGAGGATGGGGCTGGCCTGCAAGAGGCAGTCGAGCGAGAGGCTGATTTGGCTATTGCCTCTGCCAGTCGAGTGCTTCTGGTCGTTGATGGGAAGGAGGGGTTGCATATTTTGGACACTGAAGTCGCCAAACGCCTTCGAAAAGCTGGGCAAAAAGTCACTCTCGTCATCAATAAAATGGATCCCGGATACGGGGGTGTAAAACAGAGCGAGTTTAAGAAGCTTGGGTTTGGGGCGGGAATGGAAGTTTCCGCTGAGCACGGATTAGGGTTCGGGGAGTTGATGTCAGAGATAAGTCAGGGCTGGTCTGAAGAGGATCATCAGAAAGATGAAAGGATGCGCATTGCAGTTGTAGGTCGTCCTAACGCTGGAAAGTCATCTCTGGTTAATGCCTGGGTGGGGACGGATCGAACCATGGTGGCTCCAATAGCTGGAACAACACGGGATGCGGTCGATGTGCCTGCTCTCCTTGATGGGGAGGAGGTTTTGTTTATCGACACAGCAGGGCTCCGTCAGAAACGTCGCGTTGAAGATCCCTTAGAAAAGATTATGGGGGGCAGAACGGCCCATGCGATTGATCGATGTCACTTGGCTATCCTCGCCGTGGATTCGGCTCTCGGTGCGGGTCTAGTCGAGAAAAAGGTTGCGGGATTGATTCAACGAGCCCAAAGGCCGTGTATTGTAGCTGTGACCAAGTGGGATTTGACACATCAGGGGGGTGAGAAGACTCAAGGAGCAGCTTTTCGGAAGGAGTATGAAGCTGCCTTACGCCAAGCGCTGTTTTTTTTGCCGGATGTACCCATGGTGTTCATGAGTTCAACCAAAAGAAGTGGTTTTGAGGAGCTAAGCCGAGCCGTAACGGAAATGAGAAAAGCTCGATCTGTTAAAATAGGAACAGGAGAGTTGAATCGAGTTTTGTCTCGAGCCACCGAATCAAGAAGCACCCCAGTGAAGGGCGGTAAAAAGTTGCGTTTGTATTACGCCACACAGGTGGAAGGCCCACTTCCAACTCTTGTTGGATTTGTGAATCATCCCGGCGTTATGTCGGAAGCCTATGAGCGGTTTTTAACCAATCGAGTACGTGAGCACTTCAATCTTGGTGGATGCCCACTACACTGGAGATGGCGGGGAAGGGATAAAAAGAAAAGCGACTCTTGAACTTCGACTACTTGACGATCTCCGACGAGATGCGGTCAATTCCGTCGCGGGCTATTTCACTATTCGGATAATCCTGTAAGGCTCGTAAATACCAGGCCAAGCTCGATCCGACCTGTCTTTTGCGCTCCATTTCCTGAGCTGTGCGAACGGAGCGAACAAACTCCGCCGCCTGCGTTGTGTAGTCAGCTCTTGCTTGGTTAAGTTTTGGGTCATCTGGATAATCTGCAAATCCCATTTCCACGCTTTCCCACGCTCCCGCAGCATCCCCGCGTTTTGCGAGTTCATGAGATCGCATCAAGGAAGCTTCCGCGCTTTGTACGCGATCTAGCACACCTTTGAGTTTTTCCTGACGATCAGGAAACATTGCGGTCGCGGCAATATACCGAACTTTATCATCAAAGATCTGGCGATAGTTCTTTTGAGCGACTAGACGATCGAAGTCATTCAAAGCCTGTTGCTGAACATCTGTTTGGCTGAAGATCGCCCCCGAAACCTCGGCAAGGGCTGGATTCCTAGGCCAGATTTCCGTCGCGGCTCGAAGTTCAGTTTCTAAAGTATTCTTATCCCCTGAAGCTGCTGCGGCCTTAGCTTTTGCCAGGTGCATCGCACTAACTGTCTTTGCGGTCTCCACTACGGCCAACGGCTTTGAAGTATCAAAATCTCGTGCTGTTTTGCTGAGCTCTCGAATCAGGTCTTCGGCGCGAGTAAGGTCATTTACTTCGAGTGCGGCTAAAAGTTCATTTGTTTTCTGAGTAAACTCGAGGGCGCGGCGTTTTTCGTCTCGAGAAAGTTTTCGTACGGAAGGCATGTACTCGCCCATCATAAATGTCTCAAAAAGACGTTCGGTTGCACTCTTGAGCTCATTTTTCTCAAGTAGAAACTTGTAAGACTCAATTCCCTCATCCACATCTCGAATGGCTTCATTCGCGAGAGCATCCAACTGACCAAGAGAATTAATCATTTTTCCCAAGGCCTTGAGCCCACTTGCGCCTGCACTGATCAAACTTTCAACCCCAAGATTTTCCACGCCGAACTGAAGCCCTTCAGCGCTAAACCCACCACCCGATGCGGACGTGTCTGCTCCACCTCCTGCGTATTTTCCGCTATTATTTGCTCCAGTTCCCGTTCCTGCACCTGCGTAAGCACCCGAACCGCCTTTTCCAGATATTTTAGGATCAAGTTTTGCTTTTACTTTTACCTGTCCCGCATCCTTGTCCACCGGAAGGGAGGAGGAGATCTGGTCCAAAGCACTGATGCGGTTATCGCCATCCCCAAAAAGGGCTCGATAAAAACGTGTCCCAATCAGCACATGCCGAAACCTGCGTTGAGCAAAGTATTGAATGATCATGGTCTGAAAATCGATCTTGGCCTGAACGATGGATGCTTCTTTCTTTAGCTTGTTGTTTGCCATAGTGCTTCGAACGTCTGAGAGGGCTTCCTTGATGGGCTCGACTCGGGCCTCGTCTTCAGGAGAAAGGATGGAGCTTGGGGTGGTTGGATTGGTCCCTGTTGGGGCCATGCTTTTTGCACTCGGACCCAGGTTCATTCGGTAATTCCACTCAAGAGCTGATTTTTCCCTTTGGAGGGTTCGATTCGCCATCTCCAACCGAGCCACTTCGTTTTTTGCTAACCACACGCTGTACACCACGTCTGCCATGGAGGCACAAAGGTTGGCATCGCTACGGTACTCAGAGGCCTTCGGCAGAAGTTTCCATGCCGCATCGACGTTGGCAGTCGTTACTTTGCCAGGACTGAGAAGTGAGAGGATCTCGTTGATTGTTTTTTCGTATTCGAGATCTGCTTCCGAGGTTTCTGCGGGTGCATTGAGATATTTTTCGAAACGACTCCTAAAGAGACGGTTGTTATTCATGTTCCACAATTTTCCGTCAAATGTTGATGTGTCCGAACCTGGGTCCATCACGGGGACGTCCCGACCGAGAAAACCTGGATTCATTTGGGCGGGGCGAGCGCCACCTGTTGCCGCCTTGGAGTCGCCCTCTTGGCCCAGAACGGAAGCAGCCAAAACAGTTGCGCATCCTAGAGTGAAGAGGTGAGGTTTTAGCTTCACGACTTTTGAATCTCCTCGGCCACAAGAATTCCTGCGTCATCCACACGGACTTTTGCGCGGTAGGACTGGTTCTTTTGAAGATTAATCTGCCTCAATTTACTGGGTACAAATATAGGCATGGGCCACTTTTTTGATTCACTGGTAACAACAATACTAAACAGGCGTCCTTTTTCTGGATTTTGCGCAAGTGCATTCAGGATGACTCCTTCAACTTGGTAGATATTTCCGCGCAAGCTGTTAGCATTTTCAAAGTATTCGTTTGGCTTGAGGGGTTCAACCGTCCGATATGGGTTTGCTCCTTTTTGAAGAAAGAAAGCGCCCGCTGCTGCCAAAAGAAAGAAAATCGCTACAAGTCCAAAGAGCAGGGAAGAGGGTGTTTTTTGATGAGCACGGCGTGCCATGCAATAAGTTACAACGGAAGGGATGGCGGGGGCAATCTATCGCCACTGGCTTCGACGCATTCCAAAGTAGGCCAGAACTCCGCCTAAGCCTATGTGCACTAGGAGAATCCAAAGAGACACGGTAGATCCTGCTAATGGGGTTTCCGTGATAAACCGCACCAAATCGTAAAAGCGTGTGTCCCTTAAGGTTTGAAGATAGCAGGACCAGGCCCAGTAAGCGCTTATGAATGGGCGCGTAAGAGTTCCCAGGAAGTCGGGAAGAGCCAAAATTGCACCGGAAAGGGGAAGCTGAAATCCAACTAGATACAGACTCCCCAAAGAAGCCTGTTCTGACGAGGATGCCCAGCTTGAGATCGCCAAACAGAGTGCAGTTACTCCACCTGTTAGAAAGAAGAATGGCAAAAACTGGTCAAAGAGATTTCCCGGGAATTGGCATACAGCACGCACAAAAAGGGTCATCCATATCGATTGAGCCAAGACCAAAGAGGAAAGAAAGAATCCCATTCCAAACAGAGCAGAGCTGGTGCGCAGACCTGCCAGCTTCTCCTTCTCTAAAATGGGTCGTTCCCCAATCACTTCCCGGGCGGAATTATTGGAGCCCATAAGAGCCAGGAGAATAACTTGAAACATCGCAAGTCCACTGACAAGGGTGCCCACCCGGCTGGATTGAATTGTAAAAGCAAGGGAGTCGCGAAGCTGCTCGACTACACCTGTTTCGGAGGACATAGCCATGTTTCGGACTTCAGGGAGTCCGCGATAGGCAAATAAAGTAACTATAGCGGGAAAGATGAGCAGCAGGGAAAGTTGAAGAAATACTTGTGCAGGATCTCGAAAGAATATTTTTAGTCGACGACACAGCCATGTCCATGACTGAGAAAGGAAGCCGGGTAATTGAAGGGCCTCTTCCTTTTCATCCGCGATTGTCATGGACTCCAACTCGCCAAGAATATTCCGGGCAGTCATTGCCTCTGGTTTAGGCAGTTCATCCCATTCCTGGGCCCATTTTTCAGGATCCCGCAGTGCAAGCGCGGGGTATATCATTTCGGGGTTCTTAACTTGAAAATACTGGGTTAGATCCCGAGGATCTGCGGAGTAAGCGAGTCTCCCGCCTGTTAAAACAGTAATCGAATCATACACATCAATCTGTCGTAAGCTGTGGGTAACAAGCAAAACAAGTCGTCCCTGCTCTTGCGAAAGGGAAGATAGCAATTCGGTAATTTCCTCCTCCGATTTTGGGTCTAGTCCGCTGGTGACTTCGTCGGCAAGAAGAAGGCTGGGTTGTGTGGTGAGCTCCATAGCTAACCCCAAGCGTCGGAGTTGCCCCCCTGACAGCACACCGGCCATGCGATTCTGTAGTTCGGTTAACCCAGTCTCCTCAGATACCTGATCAACGGTGGATGCAATTTCCTGAGGTGCGCCTTTTTTTCGAAGGCGAGCGCAGTAGATGAGATTCTCACGAACAGTCAGGCGGGGGTGTGTGCAGCTGAACTGCGGGACATAGCCCAACTGGTGGGCTGGAAGATCCTCGTTTTCAAGATTTTTGCCCTGCCAGTAAAGAGACCCTGACGTGTGAGGGATGATACCAGCGATGACTTTGAGTAAGGTACTTTTCCCGCAACCAGAAGGGCCTAAAATTGCCCCGAAGTGACTTGCTGGATAGAAAACTGAAATGTTGGAGAGCAGTGGGGGCTCTTCTCCCTCGATTTGAAGGTTGATCGAATCCAGTACAAGCACTCAACAAGAGAAAACCCTTTATGGTGCAAAGGCAACGTGGAAAAGTGCTCCCGCCCAGTGAGCTTTATGCTAAAACTGGTGAATGAACCAATCCCAACAGGCGCACAAGGGGTCTTCACTACGATGGATTTTGGGTGGGGGGGGTGTCCTTCTTGTCATCATAGGAGTTGCTCTAGCTGCCTTTTTGCCTGTTTGGGTCGTTCAGTGGTTGGGGGGCAAGGATTTTCAAAGATTAGCATCCCAGCAAGTTTCTTCTCTTCTTCAGACTGAGGGGGACTTTCAGCCGCTAGAATGGTCTTCTTTTTCTGTCTACACACCAGGATTCAAGAGTCGCCCTGGTGCGGTAGGACCGTGGATTTGGGATTTCCAAGATATCCGGACAGAGATCTCTCCACGCTCTCTCTTGGACCGAATTCTTCGTTTTTCAGAAATCACAATTGGACGTCTCGCCATTCAATCAGGGAGTAATGTAACCATACCTCGGGAGGTTTCTCCTGCTCCTGCGTCTCGTGAGGGTTCTAGCGCGGAACTCTTTCGCGATGTGCAGGTAGGGAAGGTCGAGATTCGTGATTTTCAAATCACCCCGTCTTCAGGAACAAGTGGATGGGGGGCAAAGGGAATTTTTGCCCAGATTAAACCGAGCAAGCAAAAGACGGATTTCACATTCCAGCATGGTTTCATACAAACACCATTGAACTGGCTGGGTGAGGTTTCCCTAGTTGAAGCGAAGGGAAGATATGTAGAGCCTACGCTTTTTCTGACCGAACTTTCACTCAAAGGAAAATCCGGTGGATCGATGGACATGTCCGGTGAAGCAACTCCCGGGTCAACGCTGCAAGCGAAGGGAAGAGTTTCCTGGGAGAAGTGGCCTATACCAGGAGGAAAGATTGGTGTTGGTTTATTTGAGATTCCCGCATCGATGTCAGGGGAGTTTATTTTACAAGAATTTCGAAAGGATGGTCCTGTCGGGAAAGGGCAGGTTCGTCTGGTGGATGCTAGGCTTGAGCCCGGCAAGGGTTCTGAAACCGTGTTGGGTCTTCTAGGATTGCTTACGGGAGAACCCAGGTTGCGGGGATGTCCTCTAACCACAGCTAAGGCAGCTTGGTTCATGCAACCCAACGCTTATGATATCACCGAGATTGTGGCCGAGGCTCCAGGCCTCTTACGCGCAGTTGGTCAAATCCAAATCCGCGGTCAAGGGCTGAGCGGAAGAATTGAATTAGGCTTAGAGGGAGATTTAGGGCGCAAAGTGAATGCCTTGACCGGTGGCGAATGTTTTTCTCGTTTGGAAAACGGTTACTCAGTTCAGGCAATTCAGATCTCAGGGACGATGGATTCGCCTCGAAATGATCTCCAGCCCAAGCTCACCGCTGCACTAACTCGAACCGCAATTCGCACGGGAGCACAAATCTTGGAAAAAGCAGCTGGGGCTCAGGGGTCAGGGGATGCTGCAGGTGCTGCGGTCAACGTTCTTAAGAGTTTATTTGGTCCCGCACCCAAATAAATTCCTCAGGCTCTATCCGTAGCTTTTAAAGTACTTCTTTTTCTCGTCTGCCTCTGCCGTAACAGTTTGGGCAGGGGAGGGAGTTTCCTTTGGCGCTGCAGGGCTTGGAATCTCTTCAGAAATCATTTCCTCTTCCTCAAGTGCAGACATGTCAACTTGAGGACCACGATCCGGCATCATTCCGACAGGAGTTCCGCCACTCGCCTCCACAAAGGCCAACTGGACCTGCTGGAGGGCTTCCGTAATAATCTTAGTCTCTTGGGGTGATAGGTTTCCCTCCGTTTTGATGCGAATCAGTTCAAGGTGATCAATCATCATTTTTGCCGCTTGTAGATTAGGAGGGATTCGATCGCCCTCAGGAGTGGGAATGCGACCTAAAACGTATAAAATATTCTGAGCCTGAACCATGACGAACTGGACAAACCGCTTTGTCATTTCCGAGCTCAAAGCAGGATTAATCTTTTGGATCTCGGCCATATTAAGATTTCTTATGGGAAGACGTAGAGTCGGACTTCCTTTTTCTGCGAACCGCAGACGAAGGGGCGACTTCCCGGCGGACCTTTTTGAGTTGAGGCTTGTTTTGGGAGGGCTGAAATGGAGTCACAAAAGCCTCGGTGAACGTCCATATTTCTTGAAAATCCTCCGGTCGATCCGTCTCGCTCTTGCCCAAGATTCCATATTGAACCAGGTGAAACACAATATCTCCTACCTGAGCACAGTTTTGTAACCCCCACTCATTTAAAACAGTTTTGGCCATTGGGCCGAATTCATTGAGTGCTAGCTGGCGAAAACCCTCCAAAAGCTCATGCCCACGGACATGGGAGGGCTTTTTGTCTTCCCCCCGTCCTAGTTTTCGGAGTGACTGATCCAGAGAACGTCTTACAAAATCGAATGCGGCTGGGGCAAAGCGAGGATCGGTTTCCCGTATCTTCTTAATGGCTTCAGGTAGTGAAAGGAGGCTCACGATAAAATTATGATCGAAGGTTGATGATTTGTCTACGGGTTACGCAAAGTTACGCCATCCCCGCCATGCGGAGACAAGCAGAAGCAGTAGGCCAAACCCGAGAATCAGGGCTCTTTCGCGACGTCTTAAATCCCAGCTTTTCACGGGCAGATACAGTTCACAATTCTTCCAGGAACAATAATAATCTTCTGAATATTCTTCCCAGAACTCCAAGCCGATAGATCGGGATGATTGCGAACAACAGCCTCAATTTCCTCCCGCGTCGCAGAATGGGAGACCACAATCTTTCCCCTGACTTTGCTATTGATCTGGATTGGTAATTCTACGGTTGTTTCCACGAGATCCTCAGACCGAAAAGTGGGCCACTCGGATAGACTGGCCAATCCCTTTCCACCCAAGCGAGACCAGACCTCTTCAGCTAGATGCGGAGCGAAAGGAGCGAGCAAGCGGCTTAGCTGAAGAACTGCTTTTCTAGGGCGCTTGGGAAGTCCTGTAAGGTGATTCACCAGAATCATCAGTGCAGAAATCGCTGTGTTCATCTGCAGGTTCTCAATATCCTCCGTGACCTTCGCTGTGGTTTTTGCCAATGCCCGAACGGTTTCTGGATCAGGATTGGCGTCGGTTAAGGAAGGAGAGTCGATCCAATCCCCCGATTCAGTTTCCTCGCAAATGAGACGCCAGACTCGGGCAAGAAAACGGACTGCTCCTTCCATCCCTTTCGAACTCCATGGCTTCATCTGCTCCAGCGGCCCCATAAACATTTCAAATACACGCAAAGCGTCCGCACCATGTTCTTCAATGACCTCATCAGGGTTCACCACATTACCAACCGACTTTGACATTTTGCGGTTATCCTCCCCAAGAATAATCCCTTGGTTGACCAATCTGCGGAATGGTTCGGGATGGGAAACGATTTTTAGGTCAAAAAGTACTTTATGCCAAAAGCGGGCGTACAAAAGATGAAGGACTGCATGTTCAGCTCCGCCCACATAAAGATCCACTCCACCTTGGCTCATCCAATATTTCTCAGCATCTGTACCACACAGGGATTGAGTGTTGTGAGCATCGCAAAAACGCAAGTAGTACCAGCAAGACCCCGCCCACTGGGGCATGGTGTTGGTTTCCCTCATTCGACCATCCGGCATCGTTCGCCAAGCCACAGCCTTGGACAAAGGGGGTTCGCCCGAAGGGGAGGGCTGATAGTCCACCATCTCGGGCAGGTTGAGGGGGAGATCTTGTTCGGATAACGACTCATGACGATCTCCTCGCCAAGCAATCGGGAAAGGTTCGCCCCAATATCTTTGACGGGAAAAAAGCCAGTCTCGTAATTTGTAGCGAATTTGAGGCCGCCCCTTGTCGTTCTTTTCAAGCCACCTCACAACTTCCTTCTTGGCTTCGGGGGTTTGTTTTCCATCGAGAAAAACCGAGTTGAAATTCACGCCCTCTCCTGAAAAGCAACTCCCAGGTTTATGATTTTGAGGGGGTTGAACTACAAACCGAATCGGTAATTTAAAAGTCTCCGCAAACGCGAAATCCCGTTCGTCATGGGCGGGGACAGCCATGACAGCTCCTGTTCCGTATGATGCGAGGACATAATCAGCAATCCAGATCGGGATCTTATCTCCGTTGACGGGATTGATGGCAAAGACTCCCAAGGGGACACCCGTCTTTGTTTTCGCGAGGTCGGTTCGATCTAGATCGGATTTAGAGGCGCTACTCTTTCGATAGGTTTCCACAGGCAATCGCTGTTCAGGAGATGTTAGAGAGGAAACGCTAGGATGCTCAGGGGACAGAACGACATAGGTGGCTCCAAAAAGAGTGTCGGGCCGGGTTGTATAAACAGGGATTTTTTGATCCGTCCCATCCACCCGAAAATCCACCTCTGCCCCTTCGCTTTTTCCAATCCAGTTACGCTGCATCTCCTTCAATGACTCCGGCCAATCAAGGAGATCGAGGTCTTGAAGCAGCCGTTCGGCATATGCCGTAATCTTGAGCATCCATTGACGCATGGGGCGTCTTTCCACGGGATGATTACCACGCTCTGATTGGGGGCCGTCTGGTGTATTGAGAATCTCTTCATTGGCTAGGACGGTTCCAAGGGCAGGGCAGTACCAAACGGGCGCTTCAGCCACATAGGCGAGACCTTTCTCGTAAAGCTTTAGAAAGATCCACTGTGTCCAACGAAAATATTTCGGATCGGTGGTATCGATCTCGCGAGACCAGTCATAACTAAAGCCCATGGCCTGAATCTGCCTCTTGAAGTTAGCAATATTCTTTGTCGTCGTGACTCGGGGGTGTGTGCCCGTTTGAACCGCATGCTGCTCCGCAGGGAGCCCGAAAGCGTCCCATCCCATGGGGTGGAGAACATTATAACCTTTCATCCTCCAGTATCGCGCCACGATATCGGTCGCAGTGTATCCCTCGAGATGTCCGACGTGGAGTCCCGATCCGGAGGGGTAGGGGAACATATCTAAAATATATTTTTTAGGCTTCTCGGACCCAGGTTGCCCAGGTTGGGCCGCGCGAAAGCTGTCTGCTTTGGCCCAAGCGGCCTGCCAGCGGGGTTCGATTTCAGCAAAAGGATATGGCGCGCGGGTTGGCATAAGGACGTTAAGGAGTTATTAAACGCAAAGCGCTATGCCAAGTCCAACATCCACTGCCAGACCCACTTTATGGATTGCCACTAAAAATCGAGGCAAAACACGAGAATTTAAGCTTCTTCTGGCGAAATGGGCATTTATTCGTGATCTTTACTCTTATCCGAAACTTCCTGAAATCAAGGAGACGGGTGACACATTCTTCGCTAATGCAAAGATCAAAGCGGTTACGTTGAGTCAGGAATTGTGCGGAAGACTCATTCTTGCGGACGACAGCGGTCTGATTGTGCCAGCACTGGGGGGTCATCCTGGAGTTCGTTCAGCAAGGTATGCGGGACCTCAATCCACCCCAGAAAAGAATCGCCGTAAGCTATTAAAAAAGATGGTTGGGCTTAGTGGGAGTGGTCGCAAGGCTTACTTCCAGGCCACCTTGGTTTTAGCTAGGAACGGGCGGATTTTGGGCACGAAAAGCGCCCGGATTTGGGGTCTAATTACCAAGGCGGAACGGGGGTCAGGGGGCTTTGGATATGACCCTATATTTCAACCACGCGGTTTCCGTAAGACCTTTGGAGAGCTTCCTGCGTCTCAAAAAAAACGGATAAGCCATAGAGCACGTGCCGCACGAGCGATCAGAACCTTATTGAGCAGGGAAATTAAAGCTTCTCGTGGTAAAGAGTAAATTCGATACAATATTTATTGTGCGACAAATAGGTCTATTTAGGGGGCGCCCTCTGGCTACTGAATTAATCCCCAGCGCCTAGTGAATGGCCAGTAAACGAAGGCACCTTTTCCTACTAGATTGGACGCTGGGACGGCTCCCCAGCCCCTTGAATCAAAGCTATTCGGACTATTGTCTCCCATGGCCCAGTAATCATGCCCAGGAACGCGATAAGAGTCGTTTGGGTTATTGAGGTAGGATTGACCCAAGGTGTATCCAGGATAACCGTCCATTTTGCTAGCGACTCGAATGCATGAAGGCTCAGTCGCGGGAGATCCATTAATCCAGAGCTCGGGTGGTCTGACTTGCAAAAGATCTCCACCCAGCGCCACGCACCGTTTGATATAGTATTGAGACCCTTCGATTCCACGTAACCGTAGCCCTGACTCGATGCCATCAATGTTCTCGGTCGTAAAAACGAAGGTTTCAGCCCTTTTGGGCTTCCGAAAGTGGTAGATAAATTTGTTTACAAAAAGGTGATCTCCAGTCGCTGAGCTGAAATTTACGAGAACATCTCCCTTTTTGACCTGATCCCCACTTCGAACCTTAAGGCCCCCTTCCCGGGCCTCTTGAAGGCCGCACACCACAAACTCTTTCCAGCTATCCGCACGAATCTCAGTGGTTGTCCAAGGGATAAATCCAAACATACGCCCTTCACGAACGGATACAATCTGACCTTCGCGTGGCGCTACTGCCTTATGATAACTTTTTCCTTCTTTCGCCAACTCAAAGATCCGCATTGGCCATGTGGGTGGATTCTTGTCTTCAGGCTGGTTTAAAATTCCAAGAAGCGTGGGCCGCATCGAGTGTGTTGGAATCTTGAAGGGCTGTAAAAAAAAAGCCCGTACTCCTAAGGCTAAAACAATCGCGACTAGCGCGACTTCAGCATTTTCCTTGCGCCCATGATGTCGATCGGTTCGAAGTAAATCGCCATACTCTTTTTCTAATTGCGCCAGAAGGTCGCTTCGGCGTTGCCCTGGAGTTGTGATGCGCAAACCCTCCGCGCAAATCTCTCGTGCTTGATTCAGTCGTTCCACCAGTTTCTCGGGCAAAATATCCCGCCCGTAATGAACTCGTTTGGCAAGAAAGTGAGCCATCGCATGAAGGTGCTTCCTCTCCTCCTTGGCTCTTCCAAAAAAAAGAAAATCGATCACAGTTTTAGTCTCCGAATGCCTTAAGAACTTGGAGAAAAGCCTCCTGGGGAATGTTCACCTTCCCAAACTGCTTCATCCTCTTTTTCCCCTCCTTCTGTTTCTCTAAAAGTTTTCGCTTTCTCGTGATGTCTCCACCATAGCACTTCGCTATAACGTTCTTTCCAAAGCTTTTTACATCCTCCCTCGCCACAATCTTTCCCCCAATGGCAGCCTGTAGAGAGACCTTGAACAACTGGGGTGGAATCACCTCCTTGAGTTTTGCGGTCAACGCCCTGCCCCTGGATGGCGCCTTCTCGCGATGCACAATACATGAAAAAGCATCCATGGGTTCGCCGTTCACCAGAATTTCCAGCTTAACCAAATCATCCGCCCGATATGCCCCGTGCTCATAATCCATAGACCCGTAGCCACGAGTAATGCTCTTAATGCGATCACTAAAATCGACCAAGATCTCGCTTAAAGGAATTTCGGTCGTAAGCATAACCCGTTTCGCATCCAAGGAATCGGTCTTGGTCACCTCGCCTCTCTTTTCCCGCACCATAGCAACCAAATCACCTATGTTCTCGTTGGGGCAAAGTAAAAACACAGTCACCATGGGTTCTCGGATCTCCTCAATCACGCTAGGATCCGGAAGCTGAACAGGATTTTCAACGGAAAGGACTTTTCCGCTGGTTAGCCGGACTTCATAGATCACGCTTGGGTAAGTCGAAAGAACTTCCATTCCAAATTCTCGGGAGAGCCTCTCCTGAACGATTTCCATATGCAAAAGCCCCAGAAACCCACATCGGAATCCAAATCCTAATGCGGGAGAGCTTTCAGGAATAAAGACAAGGGAGGAGTCATTCACCTGCAGTTTCCCCAATGCCAGCTTAAGTTTCTCAAAGTCATCCGTATTGATGGGATAAAGACCCGAGAAAACCATCGGCTGGACTTTTCGAAAACCAGTAAGTGGTTCTTTTGCTGGGTGAATCGCATTCGTGATCGTATCTCCAATGTCGATTTCCGCAGTGGTTTTAAGATTTGCGACCAGATAGCCCGAGTCCCCTGGACCCAGTTTTTTTCCAATCGTCATTTTCGGGCTAAAGGTGCCCACCTCCTTGACCTCATATTTTCGGCCACTTTGCATCAGCATAATCGGAGTCCCTGCCGTCAACTCTCCTGAAATCACCCGAACATATGCAATGACGCCTCGAAAAGTGTCGAAAACACTATCAAAAACAAGAGCCTTGAGTTCCTTTCCATCTGCACCTTTAGGAGCGGGCAGTCGGGCAACGATCGCCTCAAGAACATCCTCAATCCCCTGCCCTGTTTTCGCGCTGACCAAAATTGCTTCTTCCCCAGGAATCGTGAGGATCTCTTCTAATTGTTTTTTGACTCCGGGTATGTCGGAACTAGGTAAATCGATTTTATTGATAATCGGGATGAGCGTTAACCCCTCTTTGTTTGCCAGATGAACATTTGCCACGGTCTGGGCCTCGACCCCTTGGGCAGCATCCACCACAAGAAGGGCCCCCTCACATGCGGCAAGGGAGCGCGAAACTTCATACGAAAAATCCACATGACCCGGAGTGTCGATGAGGTTCAATCGATACGTTTTGCCGTTCTTGGCGGTATAATTGAGGGTCACAGGATGTGCTTTGATTGTGATTCCCCGTTCCCTCTCGAGATCCATCGAATCCAGCAACTGCGCTTGCATATCTCGCTCCGCGATCAGTCCAGTGACTTGAAGCAAGCGATCCGAAAGCGTGGTCTTGCCGTGGTCGACATGCGCAATGATACAGAAATTACGAATGAGGCTGGGGTCCATAGAGAATAGACGAAATCAGGTTTCAGCCTGAAACATTTGCCGCTGTTGCAGCCGATCGCATTGCAGAGACCGCTTGGGTTAGGTCGGTTTGCGCAAACAGGAAAGATCCTGAAACAAGGATATTCCCCCCCGAACCGACACATCGAGCTGCCGTTTCGTTATTAATTCCACCATCCACAGTGATATCGACCTGATAATTTTGACGCACAATCACTTCCCGGGCTTCACGGATTTTCGGCAAAACTTCAGCGAGGAAAGGTTGCCCCCCAAAGCCAGGATTTACTGTCATGCAGAGAAGTTGATCACACAGGGGAAGTAATGGAATCGCGTGTTTGAGGAGCGTGGCCGGGTTGATTGCTAATCCACTGCGACAACCCCTTTGGCGTATCGCTTCCAAGGTGCGAGCCGATTGATGTCGTGCCTCAAGATGAATATTCAAACAGTCTGCCCCAGCATCAATAAACTCATTTGCATAACGATCCGGCTGCTCAATCATGAGATGAACATCCAAAGTGGCCTCACCCATTAAACGGCGCAGTGTTCGGACCATATTGACTCCAAAGGAAATATTAGGAACAAAGTGCCCGTCCATAATATCCACATGAACCCACTCTGCCCCGCTGGCCTTAATTCTCTCGGCTTCCGCTTCAATACGGCCCAGATCAGCCCCCAAAATAGAAGGTGCGATATGAATCGGTCGATTGGTCACAGAACACTCCTCCTTTAAAACAATCTAGGTCCACAGCCAAAGTTTGAAATGCTTACGAAGGGACGGAACAGTCCTGTGTGCAGGCCTAGATACAGTTTCATATCTAGACATCATTCCCTCCCCGCCCCCTGCCGTCGAACAGTAATCTCTATTTATTCTGTTTCTGATTTTGACCCTCGATCCAAAAGAGCCAGTAACCCCTCTTTGGGCGACTTCTTTCCCTGAAAAACCTGAAACAGCTCCTGGGCAATGGGGGCTTCGATCTTTTTACTTTCAAGAATTTTATGCAAAGCCTCCGTGGTGGGTACCCCCTCACAAACGCCGTCAACGGATGCCAATGCCTGAGCGACTGTGTCACCCATCCCTAGACGCTCTCCTACACAACGATTTCGGCTGGAGCGACTATAAGAAGTTAGAATCAGGTCACCCACTCCACTTAAACCCTGAACCGTCTCCTCCTGTGCGCCAAAATGGACTGCCACACGGGTCATCTCTCTCAAGCTCCGCGTAGTCAAACCAGCCAAACTATTTTCCCCCAAACCCAAACCCGCGCACATGCCAGCCGCAAGTGCATACACATTTTTTAGCGCTCCTCCCCACTCTACTCCGATCAAATCGATGCTGCGATATACCCGAAGGGCGGGCCCATGGAGGGCTTTTTGAACTAGCAGCGCAACTGGCTCTTGTGTGGAAGCCGCAACTAAAGCAGTTGGCACTTTTTTGAGAATCTCACCAGCAAGACTAGGTCCCGAGACAGCCGCAAGAGGCGATTGGGGATAAGATTGCGCGAGGATTTCACTGACTCGTTTTCCCGTAGCGATTTCAATCCCTTTAGAAAGGCTGACGATGGGAGTTTTCGGTGGAAGCCCTTTTATGCTTTTGAGACACTCCCGCACCACTTGCGTAGGAAGCGCAATCCAAAGAAGATCCGTCTTCGATGGGATTTCGAAATCCCCCTTATCCAGCCAGTGCACTAAATTTCCTCGTTCTTGCAGAGCCTGACCTATCGCCTGTCCCCAGGCCCCTTTTCCTAAAATAGTATGGTTCATGGTTTCTCTGGTTTTACAAAACGGTTCTCTTTCCCTTGAAAAAGTCTCTTGAGGTTATCCCGATGTCGAAACCAAACCAGCACAGTCATCCCGATCGAGATCCACTGAAAGACTTTCTGCTCTGGCATAAGCCAAAAAACGAACAAGGGAAAAGCAGTTGCCGCACACAAGGAGGCTACCGAAACAGTTCGACTCATTTGAAATGTAAGGAACCAGATCAGTGCCACTCCTAGGGCAACCCAAGGCACTAACCCGATGAGTATCCCCGCTGAAGTGGCCACGCCTTTGCCTCCTCGAAACCCAAGCCAGGGTGAAAAGACATGACCCAATACTGCAAAAACCCCCACAGTGACAGACCAAGTCTCCGGTAAATTGCCTACACTCTTGGCCAGAGCGACCGCGATCCAACCCTTTCCTAGATCTAAAATGAACACAAAAATCCCCCACTTCTTCCCTAGAACACGCCCGACATTCGTTGCTCCTGTGTTTCCGCTTCCCTGGCTCCTTAAATCAATTCCACGAACCAAGGCCAACCAGTGACCAAAGGGTAAAGAACCCAAGAAAAAGGCTGTCAGGACGTAAAGGACAGGGTTGTGCATGGGAAGCGAGTTGGCCTAGTGAAACGAAAAGGGCAAGGAAAACCCCGCAAGAAATTCCGTTGGGTCGAAAGTCAATTTGAGGTACTCTTTCATACTATGCCAGAGATTACATCCGCCCAATTGACGGGTTCCAACTTGGAAACCTTTCGAAAGGCCAAAGATGCGATGGCGCGACAAAATCATGATTATGTGATCATGCTGATGCCTCCGGTTCTCGAAGCCAATCCCGGGCTTTTGGAGGGCCGTAAAATCCTACGGGCCAGCCAGATCGCAAAGGCAAAAAGCGCCTCAAAGATGGATAAGAATATGGCTGCTGTTCGAATCGCCCCAGCTGTCATGCAAGCCAAGTCAGCCGTTGGCAAATCTCTAGGTACTGGTTTGGCGAAACTTGAAGAGGCTTTAACTCTCGACCCTTTCAGTCCTCAGGCGAATGGGGCCTTAGGGGAAATCGCGTTAGAAAACGATCTCCCAGGCACAGCCGTATTTGCTTTTGAAACTGTCCGATCGGGTAAACCCCAAGATACTCAAAATTTACACGGTTTGGCTCGTGCCTTAATTGCCGCCAAGCAGATGGCGAAAGCCCGTGATATTTATCAAACCATTCTCGAGATTACACCGAATGACGGGGCGGCATTAAAGGGAATGAAAGATGCCAGCGCCCTTGTCGCCACTCAGTCAGGTGGATGGGAAAAGTCGGAAGATTTTCGTGATTCCCTGAAAAATAAGGATGAGAGCGCCGCACTTGAATCCGCCTCCAAAGTCGTAAAATCTGCAGAGGCGATTGCGGAGCAGTTAACCCGTCTTCATGCTCAGTTCGAAAATGAACCTCAGAACGTAACACTAGCCAAACAGATAGCAGAGTTGTGCGAGGTTCAGGGATCCTTGGATCACGCCCTCCAATGGTTTCAATTTGCGCATGAGCTTACCCAAAAGACCGACCCTGCCCTTGAGAAAGCGGTGTTTCGACTGCAGTGCGCCCTTCTCGATTCCGAGCTAGATCAGGCCAAAGCTGCAGCAGCGGAGGAGTCGGTTTGTGATGAAATTATTGCTCGAAAGAAATCTGTTGTCCTGGAAGGGGCAAAGGAGCGAGTGAAGCGATATCCTAACGATCTTCAGTACAGGTTCGATTTAGGTGAAGCTCTCATTGATAACGGCCAGTACAAAGAGGCCGTTCCAGAGCTTCAACAGGCTCTCCGTCAACCCTCAGTTCGGCATCGTGCACTAAATCTACTTGGGGTTTCTTATCAAAAACGAAAGATGCTGGATCTTGCCGCAAAACAGTACGCTCTTGCAGCATCTGAAATTGTGGCCATGGATAATGTCAAAAAAGACGCAATCTACTGTTTGGGAGTAATTCTTGAGGAGATGGGTAAAAAGGAGCAGGCCTTGGAGGAGTTTAAGAAAATCTACGAGGTGGACAGTCAGTTCCGGGATATTGCGGATCGAGTGGAAGCAGCCTATCAGCAGAGCGGTTGATCGATAAAAGGCGAAGGCCGGATGGCCTTTTCGCCACCCGGCCCTCGTTCCTGTGGAATCCGTAAGCCGGATTCTGTGGTTCTTTAAGTTTCCTCAAAGAACTGGCAGCCATTTCTCTAACCCGCCCGAAGGCGAATTTCGGTTCCGTGTTGCCACTTCCCCGATGCGGCTCCAACCCGGGAGTGTCTCGCTTACGCGAGACGGGCGGATCACCCGTTCCCCCTGCTCGGCCTTGCACCATCCGTGGTTTGTCATTCTCCTCGGTTGCCCGAGAAGCGGTGGGCTCTTACCCCGCCTTTTCACCCTTACCTAACTTGCGTTAGGCGGTATTTTTTCTGTGACACTTTCCGTCATCCCCAACTTTCGCTGAAGATGCCCCCAGCTTTCCCAGGGCGGATTATCCTGTGGTGTCCGGACTTTCCTCCCCCAGACTAGCTGAGGGCGACTGCCCTGATTCCAGACAAGATAGTAAGGGGTAAATTCTTTCTGACAACACCCGACCCGAGTCAAACTTTAACGAGCATTACTCCATCCAAATCAACGGGTTCCAAGAGCATAGGGCCATCCACTCGATCACTAGTAAAATAATGGCAGAGGGAATAAGAATGGTAAGTCCGAGACCTACTACGATGGGAAAATGCGGTATGTCTTTGCGATGTTTCACGAGTTGGGCTCCCCCAGCAAGAACAGCAACAGCACCTAATGTCATAGAGGTTAAAATCATGTACTTCTATCTAACTACGAATCTGATCAAGACAAGGAAACTCCCCACCAAGATCAATCCAAAGGTTTCCCCTTGGTATCGATCGTTCGAGACTGGTTTCCAACACGAACGTGAGCCTTCCCATTATGAAAATCTGTTGCTTCATCAAATTCTGGAGCTATCGCGATTCCTCCTTTTAAATTGATATACCCAAACTTGCCTGCAATCCGGTCCTCCAGCTGAACGCGAGCCAACCCCTCAGAAAATCCTCCCGCCCAAGCATACTTTGAGTCAAAAGGGCTTTTGCCATCTGGCTGAATAAAAACCCAAGTCTTTTTATCTCCGGGGGGTCCACTTTTTTGAGCGGGAGCAAGACCCTCTGAAAAACCACCAACCTGATCAAAGTCAGGCTCGACCACTAGCTTTCCCTTGGCATCTACAAAACCCCACTTGGATCCATCCTTAACAGCCCCATATCCCCCTTGAAAAGGTCGCGTCCAATCATACTCAGGCTCAATGGCCCATCTGCCTTGGCGATCGATATACCCAAACTTGCCCGTCAAGCGATCACCCTCGGACGCAGGGGCCAGATTTTCTGAAAACTCGCCCGCCCAAGAAAAGCGAGGCGGTATTTTCCAGTTTCCAGTCGCATCAATATAGCCCCATTTATCCTTCTCCCGTGCTGCTGCCACATCTCCTTGAAAAGGCTTCACCTCAATAAATTTCGCCTCTACAGCCCAGGTCCCGTCCGGGGATAAAAACCCCCACTTCCCATTTTCACCCTTGGCGGGTGCCGGTCCTTTTGCAAAAAGAAGCTTCTCCGCCTCGTCTTGGGCCCGAGCAGTAAAAGTCGAGCCCCCAATCACTAGCCCCATGGCAAAGATAGAGACCCACTTCATCTCTATAGGCATAGGATTAGAAAAAAAGGGGTCAAGGCAGGGCTGGCACTTTATCCAGAACATCGGATAATGAACCAATGACAACTCCTCTCCTCCTACCCCTCCTCTGCCTCCTCTCAATTTTATCCTTCCCCACTTCAGCTCTCCCTCAAGACATCGGTTTTGAGGGTGGTGCCAGCCCCTATACGCCCCAGCAACTTCACGAGCTTCTCGTGGGACAGAACAATATTGGGGTTATCAATTTCTTTGGACGCGCCCCAAACCATCAACAGGGCTTCGACTGGATATATAATCGACTCCTCATCGAAATTCCGGAGCGCAACCAGTACTTCACAACTGCTGTGGTCTGCTTTTCACACGGTGACCATAGGGTATGGCAGGTGGTTTGTTATCCGTAAGGTTTTCCACTACAGTGCACCATGTTACTTCGCGCGCTTAGCTCAGTGGTAGAGCGGCTGCCTTACACGCAGTTGGTCGGAGGTTCAAATCCTTCAGCGCGCATTCTGCTGTTCACTCTTTTTCTTTCGAGTTCCCCCATTGCTTATTCTGCCCCGACGTCGTCTGCAGGTCCCGTCTATGTCCTTCCGATTCAGGGCGAGATTCAAAAAGGCACCGTTTATGTGGTTCGCCGTGGAGTGAAAGCCGCACTCGAAGCGAAGGCCTCAGCACTTGTTTTGGACATGAATACCCCTGGCGGAGAGGGAGAGGCAATGAAGGAGGTCATGGCAACGATTGCGAAATTTGAACCAGCAGACCAAACCTACACTTATGTTAATCGAGAGGCCTTCTCTGCAGGTGCTTTTATCTCTGCCTCCACACGCCACATCTGGATGGCTCCTGGTTCCATTATCGGCGCCGCCTCGCCCGTGACCTTAGGACAAGAGGGGCCGAAAGAGCTTCCGCCTAAATTTGTTTCAGGTTACGCGGCTATGATTCGCGCTGCTGCAGAACAGAACGGCCACAACCCCGCCATATTTGATGCCATGGTAAACAAGCAGATAGGCCTCAACATCGATGGCCGTGAAATTGTTGCCAAGGGCGATATTCTCACCCTCACGACCCAAGAAGCGACTCGTCGTTCGGGATCCCCACCCCGCCCCCTCTTGGCCGATGGGGTTGTATCTAACCTTGAAACTCTAATCCAAAAGACCGTATTCCCAGGCGCAACAATCGTAAGAATTGAGCCCACAGGTTTTGAGAGCATCAGCCGATGGATTATTACCATCTCCCCCCTGCTCCTCAGTGCCGCATTTCTTTTTGGTTATCTCGAATTTAAAACTCCCGGTTTTGGTTTGTTTGGAGTTCTTTGTGGTATCTGCGCCTTCATCTTTCTCTTTGGGCACTATATTGCCGGCTTATCTGGATATGAAAACGCTCTCCTTCTTCTGCTTGGAGTGGCTCTACTGATCGTGGAACTATTTGTTTTTCCTGGAACACTGATTCCGGGTCTCCTCGGGTTTGCTCTTATTCTGTATGCGGCACTTAACACGATGATCGATCGCTACCCCTCCGATGCCACCCTCCCCACCCTCGCACAACTTCACTCTCCTGCGTTGAACCTTTCCTTAGGATTCTTTGGTGGGCTAGCAGCTATATTACTGGCTGCTCGTTATCTCCCAGAAACCGTGTTATTTCGACCTTTTCGGTTGAGCACGACCTCTCCGACTCCATCCCTTCCTCTTGAACTGAACCTCCCTCCGCGAACAAAAGGAACAGCTCTGACAGATCTCCGCCCAAGTGGAACAGCCGAGTTTCATGGGAAAACATTCGATGTTTTAGCGGAAGGACAATTTATTCCTCAAGGTCGGGGCATTCGAATTCATAAGGTCGAAGGATCGACGATCTTTGTTGAGGCCATCCAAAGCGCAAAAAAGAAGAAGTAACCTCATCCCTTCACGTTCATATCGGCTAGAGGACAACTTTCTACTTCCTGCGGGGTTCCTTTCGCCTTAAAAATAGAATATGCCTATATTCCTTCTTATTGCAGTTGGTGTTGTTGGTTTGGTGTTTGCTGTTGTCCTGATTAATTTTTTCGGTCTTTGGCTTCGAGCCCTCACCTCGGGAGCCCCAGTGGGGATTCCGACACTGATTGCGATGCGTCTACGCGGAATTCCCAACTCTCTCATCGTGAATGCACGAATTACGGCCGTTCGGGCAGGAATTGAGGTTTCCACAGCACAACTCGAGACTCACTACCTTGCAGGGGGTAGTGTGGATCAAGTAATTCGAGCCCTCATTGCTGCAGACAAAGCCGGCATTAAGCTCGATTTTAATCGGTGCTGCGCAATCGATTTAGCGACGTCAGGTTCCGGAAAGACCGTGTTTGATGCCGTTCGCACGAGCGTGAACCCAAGAGTGATCGACTGCCCTGGCACCGATTCAGGAAAAGGCACGATCGATGGTGTCGCGAAAGACGGAATCACTGTTCGGGCACGGGCCCGTGTCACCGTTCGCTCCAACTTGGATCGTTTTGTTGGAGGCGCTACAGAAGAGACCATCATCGCCCGAGTAGGTGAGGGAATCGTGCGGGCCATCGGCTCCAAAGAGACATACAAAGGTGTTCTGGAAAATCCCCAAGACATTTCCAAAGATGTGCTGAATCGCGGTCTGGATGCGGGTACGGCGTACGAAATCCTTTCGATCGATATCGCGGATGTCGGGGTAGGTACAAACATCGGGGCCAAACTTCAAGCCGAACAGGCGGATGCCGACAAACAGGTTGCACAGGCGAAGGCGGAGATGCGACGTGCCGCCGCTGTCGCAGCCGAACAGGAAATGCGCGCGAAAGTTGTCGAGGCTGAAGCTCAGGTTCCACTCGCAATGGCGGAAGCTTTTCGTAAGGGCAACCTAGGGATTATGGACTACCAAAAGATCCGAAATGTTTCTGCAGACACCGATATGCGATCCTCCATTGCGAAGGACGCGGGCAAGACAAACTAAAATCACGATTCTTTGACATGGAATGGCTTGTTCCAATTCTCTTTGTCTTAGTTAGTATTGCCCAGTGGTGGATTAGGCGTCGTCACGCCGTTCCGCCCTCCTCCCCTACTCACCAAGAGCGTGATCCCGCTCCCAGTGCAGATCCAATGGATGAGTTTGGGGATCTACTTGAGGCACTCGGCAGGAGACGACATGAATCACCCCCTGCCCCTCCTAAAATAGAAAAGCCTTTGCCCCCACGAATTCTTCCTCCTCTCGAGCCCATGACCCCAACCCTCACTCCATCTGTTGAAGTTGCCACAATGCCTTTAATCCGTACTGCCCGCCATGAAGCCTCTTTGCCCAAGCAATCCAACGTTCAGAAAACAAAAAAAGACCCTTACTCCTTGAAATCTCTCTTTCGTGGAGTTCCTACAGATTGGCCGAGGGCGGTTGTACTGTCCGAAGTGCTCGCTCCCCCCGTTGCTTTACGCTGATATACCCCTATGTCGCATCCCAAGAAAATCTCTGTCGCACTCATTCAGATGTCCTGCAGTGCTGACCCAGCTCGCAACCTTCGAACTGCACTGGATAAAATCGCTTCAGCAGCCAAAAAAGGAGCCAAACTTGTATGTTTGCCTGAGCTTTTTCGATCTCTCTACTTTTGTCAAAAGCAGGATTACAAATGTTTTCAGCTGGCTGAACCTATTCCCGGGCCCACGACTCAGGCGCTATCCAATGCGGCAAAAAAACACAAGATCACACTTGTCTCCAGCCTTTTTGAGAAACGCACGGGAGGGCTCTACCACAACACGGCAGTTGTTTTTGGACCTAATGGCAAAATTCTTGGGACCTATCGCAAAATGCATATTCCGGATGACCCTGGATTTAATGAGAAGTTCTACTTCACGCCTGGAGATACAGGATTCCAACCGATTGACACACCTGTGGGCCGTTTAGGAGTTCTCGTTTGTTGGGACCAGTGGTATCCCGAAGCTGCTCGATTAATGACTCTTCGTGGGGCTCAGATTTTAATTTACCCAACGGCAATTGGTTGGGCACGTGGAGAGAAAAAAGAAGTCTGTCAGGACCAACGAAGCGCTTGGCAGACCATCCAAAGAAGCCATGCAATCGCGAACGGACTTTTTGTTCTCTCCATCAATCGAACAGGTCGTGAAAATAACTTAGACTTCTGGGGCACCTCTTTTATCAGCAACCCGATTGGGCATGTGGTTTCAGAAGCCCCCACAGATCGGCCCGAAATCCTTCATGCCACCCTGAATCTTTCCGAAACAACGACTACGCGACAACACTGGCCTTTTCTGAGGGATCGGCGTATCGATGCTTACGCAGGCCTAGATCAACGTTTTCTTAAAACTTGAAACAGCCGATTTCTAGTCACTCGTTCGACGGATCTACTTACCGTCTTCCAGCTGAATGGGAAAAACACGAGGCTACATTCCTCGCTTGGCCTCACAACTCAGAGACTTGGCCAGGGCTTCTTGCTGGCGTACAGAAGACTTACCTTAAGATCATTCAAGCCCTCGTGCCTGGAGAAAAAGTTTATCTGCTCGCAAAAGATTGCGAGGCGGCTGATGAGATCAATCAGGTATTACAAAAAGCAAAACTCCACTCTCCGAACCTGAAAGTCCTTATCATTCCGAATGACGATGCTTGGGTTCGAGATAGCGGCCCGATCTTCATTTTGAGGCAGGACGAAGGATCCCCCCGCCGAGTCGCTCACGACTTCACCTTCAATAGCTGGGGAATGAAATATGGCCCATGGGACAATGACGATGTCATTCCGCAACAGGCATCAAAAATGCTCGATTTCCCACTCGTGACTCACGACTTCGTCCTTGAGGGAGGTTCATTAGACACCGATGGCGAAGGAACGCTTCTAACCACAGAAAAATGCCTGCTGAATCCAAATCGGAATCCCTCCTTGAACCGAAATGAAATTGAGAAACGCCTTTGCAACTGGTTCGGGATTCAGAAAATTATTTGGCTTCACGATGGAGTGGAAGGTGATGACACAGACGGACATGTTGATGACATTACTCGGTTTATAGCCCCTGGAGTTGTGGTCACGGTTGTCGAACCGAACAAACAAGATGCAAACCATGCGCCACTGGCTGAAAATCTGCTTCGCCTTAAGAGTGTAACAAACGCAAAGGGCCAACCATTAAAAGTTCTCGAGATGCCTATGCCCCCTCGCGCTGATGGCCCGCACCATCGAAATCCCGCAAGTCATGCAAACTTCTATATCGGTAACTCAGCTGTTCTCGTACCAGTTTTTGACTCCCCTACGGACTCGGTCGCTTTAGATCTGCTTCGACCATACTTCCCTGATCGTTCAGTGATAGGCATCGATTGCCGCGATCTCGTTTCAGGCCTTGGAGCCATTCACTGCATCACTCAGCAGATGCCTGCTATTCCCTCCACCTCTTGACCCTCTCGAGCGAACCCAAACGGGTGGGTTGAGTCTTACGCCATTTCCGACTACCCTTTCAAACCATGAAACCCTTACGCATTGGTCTCCCCTCCGGAAGCCTCCAAGAAGCCACCCTGGATTTATTTCGCAGAGCTGGTTACTCGATTTCTCGCGCATCACGCACCTACCGTCCTGCCATTGACGACCCTAATTTCGAAGTCCGACTTCTTCGGGCTCAAGAAATCGCTGCTTATGTGCAGGATGGCTTCCTTGATCTCGGACTTACAGGAAGTGACTGGATTCAAGAAACTAAGGCAAAAGTTCAAACCGTTTCCACGCTTCGATTTAGCAAGGCAACGGCCCAACCGGCTCGTTGGGTCATCGCTGTGCCGAACCGATCCCCGATCCGTCGACCTGCACAGCTTCGCGGCAAGCGAATCGCCACCGAGGCCGTTGGACTGGTTCGCCAATATCTGGCAAAGCGAAAGATCAAGGCCAAGGTCGAATTTTCATGGGGTGCCACAGAGGTCAAGGTCCCGGAATTAGCGGATGCGGTGGCCGACATTACTGAGACTGGATCCTCACTTGTAGCAAACGGACTTCGAATTTTAGACACGATTCTCGAGTCCTACCCTCAACTGATTGCTAATCGAAAAGTTTGGGCCAGCACCCCTGACAGAACCCGAATCCAAAACTTATCGATGCTTTTGGAGGGCGCCTTGCGTGCGAGGGATCTTGTCGGTCTTAAGATGAATGTTCCTCAAAAGTGTTTGCGCTCTGTAAACTCCACTCTTTCTTCCCTGAGAGACCCTACGATATCGCCACTCGCAAGGAGCGGATGGGTAGCAGTTGAGACTGTGATGGAGGAAAAGACCGTCCGCTCCATTATTCCCCGTCTCAAGGAGTTAGGTGCAGAGGGAATCATTGAATACCCGCTGAATAAGGTTGTCAGTTAACCGTTCAAACGCCACGATGCCTGTATGGGATCAGTCAAAAAGAAGCGGAAATCAAAAATCGCCAAGCATAAACGCCGTAAGCGTAGCCGGGCGAACCGCCATAAGAAGCGTCTCCGGTATAAGACGTAAAGTTAGGGCGTTCCTCGCCCTACTTTCGTTGGTTGCCTTTCCGCTTATAGCCGCTGAATCGGCTCGGTTCAGTCGTGTCGAATCCGCCCTCGCCTTCGCAGAAGGTCGCCGAGCAGATGGCCTTGGATTAACCCATATCGCTCTCCAGGCCTACTCTCGAGCCCTAGAGTTCGATCCTTCGTCCCGACAAGCTGCTCTAGCCAAATCAGCGTCTCTTCTCGATCTAGGCAGAGCGGAGGATGCTCGAACTCTTTTAGAGTCTTTAGCGCCCTCCCCAGAGGACGAGGCCGAACGCTCTACCCTCCTCTGCCTTGCCTTGATTCAGTGCAAGCAGGGTGAAGCTGCGAGCCTTGCACAGCGAGACGCACTAACAGCCCTTGCTGGATGGCAAATTGAAGATCCTGCCCGACTTGCACGTGTGGCTGAGGGACTTCTACGATCCGGAGCTTCCCTTTCGCGCAAATCACAACGAGAAATCGCCTCGTCGGTTTTACCTGCCTTTGTCCGTGCAGCCGACCTGAACACAGGCCTGGGAGGCTTTACCTTACGTGCTGCTGAGATCGCCCTAGTGGCCGACGATCTGCCCACAGCGATCCGCTACTTCCGAGATTTTGTTGATGAACAACCCAATGAAGTCTCATTCCTTGAACAGCTTGCGGCAGTTCTGATTCTGAATGATCAGTCTGCGGAGGCAGACGCCCTTCTCCAGCGTGCAGAGATCGAAAAACCGAGCAGATCCAATCTCTACCCCGTAATGGCGAATCTTTATGAAGAGCTTAATCTCCCGGCACGTGCTGAAATTTACCGCGTTCTGGCTCTTCACACATCACCCAAGCCAACGGTTCTGGATTACCTCCGTTTAGCCCTTATGCAGCTGAAGCAGAATCAGACGCGGAGAACGCACCACACCCTCTCTCAAGCTGCCGTGACATACCCTGACTCACTTCAACTTCTTTTGGTTCGAGGCCTGACCGAAAAAGCTGAAAATCGAATGTCGGATGCTGCCTCTTCCTTTGCTCAAGTCGAGAGGTTGGCGAAAGGAAAGTCAGACATTCTCGATGCAGGTTTCTACTTTGAGTATGGATCTGCCTGTGAACAGGCGGGGCAACCCCAACGATCAGAAGCCGCTCTTCGGCGTGCATTACAGTTGAACCCAAATCACCACCAGTCTCTGAACTACCTGGGCTACATGTGGGCGGAGCGAAACAAAAATCTTCCGGAAGCCCTCATTTTGATTGAAAAAGCCTTATCTCTGAGCCCTGAAAATCCGGCGTACTTGGATAGTCAGGCTTGGGCCCTCTTTCGCCTTGGAAACCCTGCTGCAGCTAGACCACTCATTGAGGAAGCTTTGAAACAGGTTCCTGATGACCCCACACTCTTGGAACACTTTGGAGATGTGGCGAGCCGACTCGGCTTACAAAATGAGGCAAATGATGCTTATCAAAAAGCCATTCAGCAAGGTGGGCCGCGTGTTCTTCTTGAGGATAAGATTCGAATGCAACCCCCGCATCCTCAAGAAAAATAAAGCCAAGACATGAATATTGATTCAATGATTTCGAACGTTGCCTCATTCGTTTGGGGACCGTGGTTGGTGGCTCTTCTTTTTGGGACACATCTTTACCTCACCTATCGGACAGGTTGGATCCAGAAACATCTTTTTTATGCGATACGCCTCTCCATCACAAAAGAACCTGGTGCCCCAGGTGATGTCTCCGCATTCGGATCACTAACTACCGCCCTCGCCGCAACAATCGGTACAGGAAATATTTACGGGGTTGCAGGTGCAGTACTTTTTGGAGGGCCAGGAGCCGTTTTTTGGATGTGGTTAACGGGTGTGTTCGGAATCGCGACAAAGTATGCGGAGGCTCTCCTTAGCGTGAAATATCGCATCACAAATCGTCACGGCCAGATGTCTGGAGGACCCATGTATGTGCTCGAGCGTGCATTAAACGCTCGTTGGGCAGGCGTCCTCTTTGCTGTCTTTACTGCGATCGCAGCATTTGGCATCGGTAATATGGCTCAATCCAATGCCATTGCAGACATGATTGTCGCAAAAAAGCTCGATATATCCCTGAATTTTCCTGATCCCTCAATCAAGTTCTGGACGGGAATCATCCTCAGCTTAAGTACGGCACTTGTCATTCTCGGTGGCATTCGTTCCATCGCAGGATTTTGCCAAATTCTCGTTCCATTTATGGCACTCTTTTATGTCCTTGGGTGCTTGATCATTTTGGGGGCCGGCTGGGAGAAAATACCCGCAACTCTATCTTTAATCTTCACCTCTGCCTTCACTGGGCAAGCTGCCGTCGGGGGATTTGTGGGCGCTGGGATTGCTGAGGCCATGCGCTTTGGAATCGCAAGGGGTCTTTTTTCGAATGAGTCAGGTCTCGGAAGCGCCCCCATCGTGGCGGCTGCAGCACAAACCAAAGACCCAGTTCGTCAGGCTCTGGTTTCAAGTACGGGAACTTTTTGGGATACTGTTGTGGTATGCGCCCTCACAGGTCTTGTCATTGTCAGTTCAGGCACATGGAGTGGCCCGGAATTAACGAAAGCCACACTTTGCAATCAATCGTTTAACCAACTGGGGCATTTTGGATCTCTCATTCTCATTGGCGGACTCTTCACATTTGTTTTTTCAACCATCATCGGTTGGGGTTACTACGGCGAAAAAGCTTTGGAGTACCTTTTTGGAATTCGCGCCATTCTCCCCTACCGATGGTTATGGATCGTGATGGTCTTTTTAGGGGCAGTTTGGAAAAGTGAAAACGTATGGAACTTATCGGACATCATGAATGGGCTGATGGCCTTGCCAAATATAGCCTCCCTTCTCCTGCTCAGTAGCGTAGTCGCATCCGAAACCCGGCGCTATTTCAAGAATACTCCCCCATCCACATAACAGGTGGGGCGCACCCACTTACTCTTTTGCTTTAAGTTTTGTAGGGTCGCCTCCCCAAGCGGCAACCTTTGCTTTGCCAGCCATTTCCTCAGCATCCAAAATCCTGCCCGCTCGCCCATACGCGAGTGAAAGACTTGTATACGCCAACTGATCTTTTGGCCTCAAAGACACCAGTGTTTCTAACGCGGGAATTGCCTCCTCTAATTTCTCAAGTTTCACCAGGCACATGCCTAGAGCCTGCCAAGCCTCTGCATTATTCGGATTCAATTCAGTGGCAGAGCGATAACACAAAACGGCTTGCTCCATCTCACCCATAGCTAAAGCAGTGTGCCCATCATCCATCATTTTCTCGTCCTGAGTATTTGTCATGATTTGAGAATCCCCCTTAAAACCGAGTCTGACGAGGGTTCCTTTGCCACGGCGGATACCTTCCATCCGACATGTTTGGCACTCCTCGCGGTAGCCGGTCCGATGGCTATCACTTTAGGCTCAGTACTCCATCGCGGAATGATCTTCCGAAATCGCTCAGCTGCTGTCCCGCTCGCAAAAACCACCCAATCTGCTCCCTCTGCGCGTAAAACGCGAAGGACGGGATCAGGCACTTCCTCCCCAGCGCTATTTTTATAAATGACCAGTCGCTCTGCTGAAAAACCCATTTTTCGAAAACCTTGCACAAGGTCTCCATTTCCCGCATCCCCTGTTAGATGAAGGATTCTCCCTTGAGCTTTTTTCGGCCATCCGAAGAGCAACTCTTTCGACCCTGGACCCGCCCCAACCCAATCCGGAAACAAGCCGATGGAACGCAGGACTTGAGCCGTTGACTTTCCAACGGCTGCGATTTTACAGCGGGAAATACCCCTTAAATCCCCAGCAACAGATGGAAAAGCACGCACGGCCGCTGCACTTGTAAAGACTAGCCAATCGGATTTAAGCACTTGGGCTCTCCACTTCTTCTGCACAGGCAGTGCCTCAATACGAGTCATTGGAATCTCCCACACCTCTGCTCCCTGCTCTTCAAAAACCTTGCGCCACTCTTTCCCCAGATTTTCACTCACGGTTAGAATAACCCTTTTCCCAAGGAGGGGTTTCTTGGTTTTTGGGGTACAACGGTTGCGAAGCGAGACAACCTTTCCAACAACAACGACAGCAGGGGCCTGTACCTTGAGCTTGTTCGCCTTTTTGGCGAGTGTACCCACAGTCCCAATTACCACCCTTTGCTTAGTCGTTGTTCCTCTCTCAATCAGGCTGGCCGGAGTTCTTTTGGTGAAGCCCAACTCTGTTGCATGAGCTAAAAACTGATCCAAACCATCCACAGACATATACCCCACTAGAGTCTTACCGGAGACAGTTCCTTCCGCTCGACTTCCTATTCGAAAAACGGCCTCCGTACTGATTCCTCTGTGAGTGACAGGAATCCCTGCATAAGCAGGAGCAGCGATCCCTGCTGTGACCCCGGGAACAACTTCAAATGGAACCCCTCCACGAACCAAGGCCTCTGCTTCCTCACCACCCCTCCCAAAGACATATGGGTCCCCTCCCTTTAATCGAACTACATTCAATCCCTTTTTTGCGAAACGAATCAAAAGACGATTAATTTCGTTTTGTTCCATTCTCTTCCCACGAGGGGTTTTTCCTGCGTCGACAAAGAGTGTCTTTGGACGGGTCCCAAGCAAAATGCCGGGGTTAACTAAGCGATCATACAAAACAACTTGGGCTTGAAGTAGCACCTCTTTTCCGCGTTGTGTAATTAAGCCCATAGCGCCCGGTCCTGCGCCTACCAACCAGACTTTTCCTGACTTAGCCACGACGCATCACCTCGGCGAGTTTTCGGCCCAAAAGCTCTTCCTCAGAACATGGGCCCTCAAGCTTGGCTCGATAGACTCCGCCTGAAGCGCTTTTTACTCCTGCCTGGATTAGAAGTGTTTGATTTGGCTGAATCTGCGCAAATGCACCCAAAGACTCAGAACACCCGCCCCCGAAACTCTGCAAAAAACTCCTCTCCGCAGTCACGCAGCAGCGAACTTCTTTGTCGTCGATTTTACTAAGTGCCTGAATCACCTGCTTATTCTCTTTTCTGCACTGAACCGCTATAGCGCCCTGCCCAGGGGCAGGAATCATCGAGTTTACTTCAAGGCGCTCCATCTTCAGACCAACAGGAACTCCACCAAGACGATCAATTCCTGCACAGGCCAAAATAACCCCTTTCCAATCTTCGCCGCTTGCACAGCGCTCCATTCTGCGATCCACATTCCCCCTGATATTCTTAAATTGAGCCAAGGGATCCCTCTCCGCCCAAAATAACCTTCGGCGTGGACTTTCGGTTCCTACCCATCGCCCCTCCTTTTTGTTGAACATAGGTTCTACTTGAAAAACCCAAGCATCCCGAGGATCTGCACGCTCAGGATAAGCGCCTACCATCAAGGAATCGGGCATCTTTGTAGGTAGATCCTTTGCGCTATGAACAGCCGCATCAATATCATTCGAAATGAGCGCTTTTTCGAGTTCAGAACTAAACTCCCCCACAGTATTCGAAATCTCATCTCCGAATTCAGATCGCACATCCCCAGAGGTTTTTAGAATTACAAGTTCGACCCCGATCCCTGGACATTGACTCCGAATCAAATCCGCAACGACTCTGGCCTGGACAAGTGCAAGGCGGCTACCGCGAGTTCCCAGCCGCAACCTCATTCTCCGAACACCATGCTCCCATCTCTACGGACTCGACCCAATACATAGGACTCCTCGTGCTTCCTTAAAACTTCCTCCGCACGGTGAATGGCTTGCAGGGAGCTTGGCTTTACTTCGCTTCTTCTAGCCAACTCCTCCAGATCCACCCATTTGGATTGAGGAAATGATCGTCGCAGACCTGTTAATGTTCGGGGAACTCCTAAATCGAGCAGAAGCTCGGGCCCCCGAGCCTCACATTCAGACCATGGTAGCTCACCCCCAGCCAAAGCAGAAACTACCACCGATGCAGCTTTTACGGCACGTGGCCAATCGCTCCAAAGGACAGCTTCAGCCCCTACATCTTGGGCAAACTGTTTCAGGCGTTCTTCAGAGCGAGAAGAGACCCAAATAGGACGATTTGAAAAGGATTTCTCGGCTAAAATGAAACTTCTCGCGGTAAGCCCTGAACCTAAAACCAGAAGGGGTCGACGCTCCTTGCCCTCTAAGATTTCATCCATCGCTTCCGAAGCCAGTTTTCCAACGGATGCATCCCCTTTCCCAAAACCAGCGGCTAAACGAGCAGCTTTCGCCGCCCTGAGGGAGGATTGAAATAAGGCATGCATGGCCTTACCTGCCCCACCCGCTTCGTGGGAGGCACCATAAGCTTGACGGACTTGAGCTAAGATTTCGGACTCGCCCACCACCATGGACCGCAACCCGGAGGCGACCTCCGCAAGATGCCGCCAACAAGAAATTCCTTCATGCAAATAGACTCCACATGCATCTCTCCAGTTTTTCCCTAGCTCATGAGGGAGGGCCTGTGCAAGGGCAGATAGAATCTCAAGCCCTCTCCTTTCAGTCCTTCCGTAGATCTCTACCCGATTGCAGGTGCTTAAGAATACGACTTCGTCTGCACCCCGGTATTCAATTAAATGAGGGATCCAGCGTTCAGGCGCTGAGGATGCAAGAATCTCTCTGATTCTTAAAGGAGTTGCATGGTGGTCGACGCCCACACAAAAAATGGATTGAGAGGTACTCATCCTTTGCGCATGAGAATCTTAGACTTTTTAGGTATGGCGTCAGGAGGTGTGGGAACGGGTTTGCCTAACAGTTTTTCAATCTCCGCTTGTAGGGATGCTGGAGTTCTCAAATTCACATTTGACCATACCACATCTCCATTCTTCCCGAAGATCGATACTTTCATTTTTGTGTCATCGCTCCCCCACCCTAGAGACTCAGTTACCTTTCCATCAAAATCGGCAATACCACACAGGTCAGGCCGGGGATTGTTTGGATTTTTATTGGCTCTGTACCATGGAATCAGTCTCTCCGCCTCCTCGTTCAGATCTGCCCTCATTTTTCCAACGGTCCAACCCTTGAAAAGAGTTCCCAGAGATTTCCTTAAATCAACAACGACAATAACGCGAAACTCACTTCTCCCCTGCCATCCGTAAACCGCCCGCCCAAATTCCCGGGTGGTATCCGCCAAGGGTTGGCTACTTGCCAACACAACTGTGATTCTGTTCGTTGGATTGAGTTCCACGACCTTTCCGTCGCAATCCTTGGGATGCAATAACTCCTTTGCGCCGACAGGAGCGCACATGAAGAGCAGTGCCAGTGTAATCAGCCTCATGTCACCTCAAGAAGAAAGCCGCTCAAATAGCGACTTTCAGAAAAAGCTGGGTCTATAGGATGATCGGATGACTGTCCAAGGGTGGTCTTGATCTGCAAGACCCGACCCTCCTCTTTGGCAACTTGTTTGACCATACCTAACAATTCCTCACTGCCGACGCGGTGCGAGCAAGAAAACGTGGCCAGCAATCCACCCCTGGCGAGGACCTTCATGGAGCTGCGATGAAGTTCAGCCATCACCCTGGTTCCTCCTTCCGCACTATCTCGGCTTTTGACTAGCCCCGGTGGATCTAAAATCACCAGATCGTACTCCCCCTTGCGACACGTCCGAAGAAACCGTGTCACGTCTTCTTGAGCCCACCGAACCTTCAATCCATGATGCTCGGCACTCTGCCGAGCCAACTCCAAGGAAGGACGAGAACTATCCACTCCAGTCACCTCGATCGCACCAGCACGTGCTGAACGAAGGGCAAACCCCCCAGTGTGACAAAAGAGATCAAGAACCTTTCGACCCCTACCCTCCTGCGCGACGACCCCGTAATTCTCCTGCTGATCCAAATAGGTTCCCGTTTTCTGCCCAGCTCGCAAATCGACCCAGACATCCATTTCAGCAATTTCAACCAAGACAGGCTTTTCCGGGATTTTTCCGACTGCCTCGCCCGGCAGAATCTCCATCCCTTCGAGTTTTCTTCCTGAAGCATCCCTACGGATCCATATCCCCTCAGGCTGAAGGAGCTTTTCTGCGGCACAGCGAACAAGCTCCCAATTCCTTTCCATCCCCTCGGTAGTGATCTGTGCCACTAGATACTTCCCATACTGATCCAGCACCAGTCCTGGTATCGAGTCCGCTTCCGACCAAACAATCCTCCGTGCAGGTGTTGCCTTTCGTTTTTGTAGAGCTATCTGCAAAGCCTTCTCCACGAAACCCGCATCAAAATCACCGATATCCTTGCGAAATCTTCGCCAGGCTACTCTTGCCCCCTCCGTATAAAAACCAGTCCCAATCAACTTACCCTGCTCACCCATTGCTACGACCGATTGACCGCTCCACTCCTTGCCGAGTTCAACTTCGATTTCTGACTTAAGAATCCAAGGATGCCCAGCGAGAGCTTTCGATCTTCCGCCCGGTTTCAGCCGAAGCGTCGGACGGTCTACAGAGGTCAACCGCGAAGGTCGGCTATACGAGTTTGGCCGATTTCAGGGTACTCATACACATCACCCTTATAGTTTTTTAGAATTACGCGATTATCCGCCATTCCAACGATGTAGTTAGGGCCAATGGGGATCTTGCCCCCTCCTCCTGGTCCATCCACGACGTATGTAGGAACAGCATATCCCGTCGTATGACCACGTAGTTGTTCCATGATCTCCTGTCCCTCTCGAATGGTTGTTCGCAAATGCGCAGATCCACTGATCAGATCGCACTGATAGAGGTAGTAAGGACGAACTCGACACAGAAGAAGTTTGTGAAAAAGGGACTTTAAAGTATCCACACGATCATTCACCCCCTTCAAAAGGACACTCTGATTTCCTAAAGGAATACCTGCGTCCGCAAGCCGCCCTAACGCCATTCTCACTTCCTGCGTCAACTCCTTGGGATGATTGGAATGCACGCTCATCCAAAGGGGGTGATGTTTCTTCAACACATTCAGAAGGTCCGTGGTAATGCGTTGAGGTAGAAAAATAGGAATTCGTGTTCCAATACGAATGAACTCAATCGTCGGGATCTGCCTTAGGCGCATCAGGATTGCATCCAGTTTACTGTCCGAAAGAAGAAGTGGATCACCGCCTGAAAGAAGGACATCCCGAACCTCGGGATGCCTCTCTAAGTAAGCAAAAGCCCCCTCCATATCCATGGTTAGCTCCTGCTCCCCAGCCCCACTAACAACCCGGCTTCGCGTACAGTAACGGCAGTAAGAAGCGCAGCGATCGGTTACAAGAAGAAGAACCCGATCGGGATACCGATGAACAAGACCTGGAACCGGCATGTTGGAATCCTCTCCGCACGGATCCTGCAACTCGTCGGGAGCAGTATTGGACTCCTCAATACGTGGCACGACTTGGCGACGAATTGGGCAATCAGGATCCTCCCGATCAATCAGGTTGAAAAAGTGGGGGGTAATTCCAAGGGCTAACTTCTTTCCTGCTAAAATCGTTCCTGCCCTCTCCTCAGGAGTCAAAGGTAGGCGCGACTCCAGTTGGGCTAGGTTTTGGATCCGATTACGAAGCTGCCACGACCAGTCGTTCCACTGTTCAGTGGATACTGCGCCCCAAGGCTCGGAAGGATTCGCGGGAAAGTCGCGTGAAGTCACTTAAGTTTTACAACTATACCCCACCCCTAAGCTCGCGCCACCCCTTTGTTCTTTAGGGTATACAACTTTAGCGACGTGTTCTTGCTAGTTGCAAAATGCGCTCTTTAACGTCCGCTGTAGCTTGAGCGCCCTCATCCCCCTTTTCCCTACTCCGAACCGCAACCTGACCAGCCTCAGCCTCCCTGTTTCCGCAAACCAAAAGAAATGGAACTTTCTCTAACTGACCTCTGCGAATCTGACCTCCCAATTTATCCCCCTTCTTATCCACCGAGACTCTTAACCCTGCGGCCTTAAACTCCTCTGCACACTTCTCTGCATAAGCAACCATCTGATCATTCACGGGGAGAAAACGAGCCTGCTCAGGAGCAAGCCAAACAGGAAAGGCTCCGCGATAATGCTCGATCAGAACCCCTGTAAAACGCTCAAGGGAACCAAAAGGCGCACGATGAATCATCACAGGGCGATGCTTCTGATTGTCGGAACCGGTGTAGGTTAAATCAAAGCGCTCAGGCAGGTTGTAGTCGACCTGGACGGTCCCCAACTGCCACTCCCTCCCAATTACATCCTTCACCACGAAATCGATTTTGGGTCCGTAAAAAGCAGCCTCCCCAGGCTCTTCACTCGTCTGTACCCCAAGCTTCTTCGCCGCCTCTTTCACCGCTTTCTCCGCTTTGTCCCAACCCTCTTTAGATCCAACATATTTATCTGAGGCAGGATCTCGGAGCCCAACCCGAACCCTGAAATCACCAATGCCTAGGGTATCTAAAACGAGACGCACCATCTCCAAACATCCTTCCACCTCCTTCGCGACCTGCTCCTCGGTGCAAAATAAGTGGGCATCGTCCTGAGTAAAGCCACGTACCCGAGTCATCCCATTGAGTTCACCCGACTGCTCCCAGCGATATACAGTTCCAAATTCCGCCAAACGAACTGGCAGATCCCGATACGACCTCGGGCGAGAAGCATAAATCCGAATATGCATCGGGCAGTTCATCGGCTTGAGCAGATATCCCTCAATCTCGCCCTTCCCGATCTTGTTACTTAGCTCAGCACATGAACAACCCTCCTTGGAGAGCTTTTCCATCGTCTCCCGGTCAATGATCGGAGGGTACTGTGACTCCTGATAGTACGGAAAATGCCCAGAGGTGCGGTAAAGCCCAAGTCTGCCGATGTGTGGGGTGAAGACCTGCTCGTATCCACGCTTTCCTAACTCCTCCAAAAGAAATTTCTGCATCTCATGTCGGACAATTGCCCCGTTGGGAGTCCACATTACAAGTCCCTGGCCCACCTCGTCATCGATCAGGAACAGATCCAACTCCTTGCCCAACTTCCGATGGTCACGCTGCAGGGCTTCCTCCTGTGCCTTGAGGCTTGCCTCCAACTCCTCCTTGCTTGCGAAAGCTGTGCCATAGATCCGCTGCAGCATTTTGTTCTTCTCGTCACCCCGGTGATAAGCCCCCGCCAAGCGGAGCAACTTAAACGCCTTAATCTCTCCCGTGCTCTTTATATGGGTGCCGGCACACAGATCAGTGAACTCGCCGTTGCTGTAAAATGAAATTGCCTCTCCCTCTGGGATGTCGCCTAACCGGCCGATCTTGTACAACTGCTTCTTTCCTTCGAAGAATGACTTTGCTTCGGCCCGACTTACCTCCTTACGGGTGAACGGTTGATTCTCCTTCACCACCTTCTTCATCTCCGCTTCGATTTTTGCAAAATCCTCATCACTAAAACGGTGAGACAAATCAAAGTCGTAATAGAATCCGGCGTCTGTCGGGGGACCGATATCCAGTAAGGCATCCGGCCATAGGCGAAGCACCGCCGTCGCCAGTACGTGCGCGGTCGAATGTCTCAGCTCCTCAAGAGGGGTCATGGCCATCGCTAGAACCTAGGGAGTTCCTAGCTTCCGCACCAGCCGCCAACTGCCCGCCGCATCCCTCACCTCCCACCCGTGCTTGGCCAACTCATCCCGCAACCGATCCGACTCTTTCCAATCCTTGGCTTTGCGGGCCGCCTCCCGGGCTTCCCCCATTTTCCTGATTTCATCTGGTGCCTCTACAGTTTTCTCAAAAGCTGGTTGCACACCAAAAACAGACAGAATCCGATCCAATCCCGCCAGTTCCTTGGCAGCCTCTTCAGGACTGAGGCCCGTTTTCCGCTTCTGCTCAAGTTCCCCTACTGCCGTGTACATCGCCCCAAGAGCCTTGGGTGCCTCCAAATCTTCCTTCAAAGCATTCCAAGCCGACTGAAAGGAGCCCCAGCCTTTCCCCTTCACTCCTTTGGAACTTTCCTCTAACCAACTGCGCAATCTTCCCAACCTTTCCCTGCCGTGATGAACCGCACTCATCGTATTCCAGGAAAAGTTCAAGGGTTGGCGATAGTGACCGGAAAGCAGCACCAACCGAAGATCCGAAGAGTCCCATCCCCGAGACGTCACGTCATCTAGAGTGTAAAGATTACCAAGACTTTTACTCATCTTCCGGTTCTCCACCAAAAGATGGGAAACGTGAAACCAGTGACGGACAAACGCCTTACCGGTAGCCGCTTCGCTTTGGGCGATCTCGTTCTCGTGATGAGGGAAGATCAGGTCGGCTCCACCACCGTGCAGATCGATCGTCTCCCCCAGGATCTCCATTACCATCGCACTACACTCCAGATGCCACCCCGGTCGACCCTTTCCCCAAGGACTTTCCCAAAAAACGTCTCCATCCTCTTCCTTATAGGCTTTCCATAGAACAAAGTCGGCCGCCTGCTCCCGGGCGTACTCGTCCGCATCCGCCCGACCCGAAGCCCCCTCCTTCACCTCCCGCTCATCCAGATGGGATAGCCTCCCGTAGGAAGCGAAGGATTTGACCCGAAAATAGACTGAACCCCCCGCCTCGTAGGCATGTCCTCCCTGGATCAATTTATCAACTAGGGAAATCTGTTTCGGAATAAACTCCGTGGCACGAGGCTCCTTGGTTGGCTTCTGCAACCCAAGAGCCTGTCCATCCTTCCAAAAACGGTCGGTCCATCCTTGGGTGAAATCTCCCAGCTTCTGCTTGGCTTCTCGCGCTCCACGAATCGTCTTGTCGTCTACATCGGTCAGATTTCGTACGTGCTGAACCTTCCCTCCAGCCTCCTGCCAAACCCGGACAAGCAGATCCTGCGCCACAAAGGTCCTGAAATTGCCGATATGGGCAGGCCCGTACACCGTTGGTCCGCAGGCGTAGAACTTCAGCGCCTTTCCGTCGGAAGCCGAAAGAGGCTTAACCGATCGACTCGCTGTATCAAAAAGCCTGACTTCCTCCATCCGCGGAATCTAGGCAGCTGGGGGCAAAACTTAAATCATTTCTCTACTCAAATCGATCATGGTCGGATTTATGGAGGGGTTGAATCTACAAACCTAACTCAGCTACGCTGATCGATATGGACTTCTCCTCGCTTCACCAAGCCCTCACGACCGCCTTTTCCTTAGGCATGGTGGTGCTGCTCAGTCCAGAGGTGTTTGTTCTGGCTCTTGTCATGGCAGCCCACAAATCCCGTGCCCGCCTCAATTCGATCGTTTTCTTTCTCGGCTCATCGATCGGCCTCTTTTTTGCCATCGGGATTGGGCTTTGGATCACTCCGAACCCGACCCCAGGTGTGGACCACCCCTCATGGATACACTTTGCCGTACGGGCGAGCATCGGTACGGCACTCCTTTGGGTGGGTATCTACCGGACCTGGCAGTTCTTGACCGGAAAGGATGACCGTAAACCAAAGAAAGAATCCTCCCCTTCAGGACTCAAAGCAAAGTTCCTCGCCTTTTTTCCTTCGCTGAACACAAACTCCGAGCCCCCCATCGGCATTCACTATATTTCAAGTACTTTCCTGATCGGCCTTTTCACCACCGGTCTTCACCCCAAAACTTCGATTCTAGCCATCACCGTTGGACATCAAATCACCCGGGCGAGTGGCAATCAGGCCAAAGTTTCCGCCTTTGCCCTTTTTAGCTTCCTATCCCTCCTGCCTGCGATTGTCCCTCTTCTTTTGGCCATCTTCCGTCCCGAGGCAGGTCCAGCCATCAAGCAGAAGTGTTCCGACTTTCTAGAGAAGAATGGACGCTGGATCGCAGCACTGATCTGCTTTGCTTTTGCCTTCGTTCTCTGGAAAGACGCCCTGACCTCCCTACCCCGCTGATTCTCGCTTCGGACAGATCCTTTTAGTAAGATCCTCCTCCCGTGAAGAAAGAAAAGGCACTCAATATCCGCATCCGTTCCCGACGTCTCCGTAAGACCTCCGGAATCCGTAGGCTTTTCTCTGAAACTGCTGTGTCTCCTTCTCATCTTGTCGCCCCGCTTTTCGTTATAGATGGCCAGGGCAAACCGGAGTCCATCTCCAGCCTTCCCGGTCATTTCCGCTTTCCCATCCCCGCCCTCGTTCGGGAGGTACACCGACTCGCTCGTCGCGGTGTCGGAGGAATCGCCATCTTCCCATGCATTCCCCAAAGACTACGCACCCCCAACGCCAAGGAAGCCCTCAATTCGAAAGGGCTGATCTATCGCGCTATCCGCACCATTAAGAAGGAGCTCCCAGAGTTTCCTATTTTTGCTGACGTTGCCCTAGACCCCTACACCTCCCATGGACACGACGGCCTCTTGAATCGCTCCGGCAAGGATGTCGACAACGATTCAACTGTTCGCCTCTTAATGAAACAGGCTGTCCTTTTAGCTGATGCAGGTGCCGATTTTGTCGCACCCTCTGATATGATGGACGGTCGAATCGGACACATTCGCGGGGCCCTCGACAAAGCAGGATTCATCGAAACTGGCATTCTTTCGTATGCCGCTAAGTTTGCCTCCTCCCTTTATGGACCTTTTCGCGATGCAGTAGGGAGCGCCCAATCTGCAGGAACACATTCACTCGATAAGCGCGGCTATCAGGGTGATCCCGCCAACCGCAGAGCCATTCTGAAAGATGCCCTATTAGATGAGAAAGAAGGTGCCGATGTCCTGATGGTCAAACCGGCTGGCCCTTATCTTGATATCGTTCGTGATCTTCGAGAGAACACCCGACTTCCCATCGCCGCCTATCAGGTCTCAGGTGAATACGCACAGATTCACGCCGCAGCACTCAAAGGCTGGGGCGATCCACGGAAAGCCAGAGATGAGTCCTTACTCTCCATCCGCCGAGCCGGGGCAGACCTGATTTTCACCTATTTCGCCAAAGATATGTGACCAGCACGCGGCGTTGCCGTTAGCCACCTCTCGCCTTCCACCTATCACTATCCCCTCCTCGTTCTTTCCTTCCTGATCGTCCGCCTTACAATATTCATATGCCCGTGGAACCCGAATATCAGCTGATTGAGGTCAAAGTCCAAACCCTCCAGCAGATCTTTAACTCGATGGATCCATCCCCCTTTCATGAGCGGGACCTCGATCGCGAAGCTGAGGAGTTCATCATTAGCTGGGCCAAGGAGCACTCTTCCCGCAAACCCTACAAACTGATTGTGCATCTCGGCCAAGGCACAGATCGAGCCGACGCTGTACAAATCCTCTCTGAGTCGATCCGAAACTATTTCGCCTATCGCGCAGAAATGAACCGTCGCGAACTCAAACAACTTCTTCACTACGGCTGGATCAGCCTCATTATCGCCACTCTGTTTTTGGGGCTTTGCGTCACGGTCGCGCAGACGGTCGACCCGGAACTCGGTCGATTTCGCCCCATCCTGCGTGAAGGACTGATCATTCTTGGGTGGGTAGCTATGTGGCGTCCGCTCGATGTCTACCTGTATCGCTGGTGGCCCGTCCATCGCTTGGGCCGGATCTACCGCGGGTTGAGCAAGATGCCGATCGAGATTCAAACGTCTTAAGTCATCAACCTTGGTAGGGTCCTTTATCCTTAACGGACCGTGCTGATCGCAGTATTTTCAACGCCTATCTTACCGCACGGGCGGTTAGGGATAACCGCCCCTACCAGCGATCCATGTCTACGATTACTTCAACCAAAACGCCGCCCCAGTCCCCATTGCGGCTGTCAGTGCCAGCACGACAAGAACTGTTTTTCTCAAAGCCTTATCCCCATAAACAAGTACGACTCCGGCTTTCAGTAAGGTGTTCGTGACCGTGGCAATCAGTATTCCTTGAATTGCCAACGCGACCGACTGCCTTTCCCCTGCCATCTGACTCAGGGACAGCGCAATTGCATCGAGATCCATCAATCCGGAAACAGCACTTACCACGGAAAGACCTACCCCTCCGAAATAGTGATCAGCCGCTTTCACCGCAAATATGATTAAGGCATAGAGCGCACCAAACTGCAGGGAGTCCCGAAACCCTAAAGGATTCCGATACACGGCCTGCTCCCCCTCACCCCGTCCCTTCCCATGCCGCCAGAGCCTCCATCCACAAAAAAGAAACCCAGGAATACTCATCCAAAGAATCCACGGGAAAAGTTTAGGGAAAATCGCAGGATGAACCGCTGTGGCCAACAAGGTCACTCGCCAGAGCATCACTGTACACGCCAGAACAATGGCCAACCCGCAGTCATGCGCGAGCGAGGGTTCCGATCGGCTTTGCCGGCTCATCGCCATCGTGGTCGCCGTGCTGGAGGCAATTCCCCCAAGAACTCCCGTTAACGCCATCCCCATGCTTTGACCAAAGATCCGAACGGCCACATAACCCCCAAAGGACGCTCCGGAAACGAGTACCACCATCATCCAGATCGAATGTGGGTTCAGTGCCTCAAATGGCCCCCAGTTTTCATTCGGTACTAACGGCAGGATCACCCCCGTAATCGCGGCAAACTGCAACGCCATCCGGACATCTTCCTTACTGAATTTCCGGGACATCCGATGCACGTACGGTTTGAGTGCCAGTAGGATGACAACTGTCATCGTCAGCACCAAGGCCACCTTCTCCTGGTGCCATACCACCAAACCCCCGATCAGATACGTCAAGAGCCCGACAGCACCCGTCGTGTACCCGTGCCCATCATGCTTTTTCTGTTTAAAGAAAAGAAAGAGACTGATCCAAATTCCCATCGCAATAAAACCCGCCAAAAAGAAAAGCGGGTGGACAGTTTGCGTGAAATATCCGCAAAGGTTTCCCAGTAAGGACCAAAAGGTGAAGGTTCTTAACCCAGCCAAAAGATGAGTTTTTGGATGCCAGTTCTCCTCATCCCATTGACGCTCTAGCCCAATCAAAGCCCCCAAGCAAAGGCTGACCAACAGGGATTTAAGTAGTTCAACACCCAGCACGTCTCAATCTAACCCCCTCTATCCTTGGGGCCAACTTTATGAATTAAATATGCAGTTCCATTTGCTATATCCCAAATAGGACATATGTTAACCTCATCATGAAACGCCGTTCAGCGAAAAAGAATCCCATCTGCTGTAAGAATGTCTTTCTGTCCCCTTCCCAAGGCATGATGCCCGAACTCCTTCGCATCTTTTTCCTAAGCCATTTCGGATTGAAAGCGAAGGCCCATCCATCAAAGAGTCGCTCCTATCGCTACGGTGACTTCATCATGCATAACGGCGATTGCCCCCTTCCAAAGATCAAGGGAAAGAACTACTGCCTTGGAATTTACAAATCAGACTGGAACACTGTCAAAATCCTCTTTTGGAAAAGGGCCGGGGCAACCAGCTTCTTCGACCTAAATGACCCGCTGGAATCCTGGATCGTACTGTTCAAGGAGATGGTCGGTGGAAAATCACCTTTTGGAATAATTAGTCTAAAGAAAAAGATATAGTCCACTTAATTTGATTTCAGTTTTAGAGGCTGCACCCCCCCTAGACGTCTCTACTTACGCGCTCGCCAACTATCCCTTTAATAGTATAAGGAGTGATGTCTTGGCCTCTTCCGAGTATTTTTCTGTCTCCAAGCTGGGGTATTGCGACCGAGTTAGTTCGCAATTATTTGCAGAATCTGGCACTTGCCCCTGTCGTTTTTTTAGAGAATCACAAGCCCCCACCCCAGAAAAAGGATCTTATTCTTCACAATGGCAAGTCCCAACTAAATTACAAAATCGATACGGAAGTTTTACTAATTGTTTATCAAGAGGGCTGGCACGTTCTCGAAATGGTTTTTTGGAAGAACCGTGGAGCCTCTGGCTGGGTGGATCTTCAGGATGACCCCAAGGACTTTGAAGTCGTTCTAAAGAAGGCTCTCAACGGCCATACCCCCGTCGCGACGCGCAGTACCGAACCCTATGTTCCGAAACTGAACGGTTTTCTGGACCGGAAAACAGGCCGCCATCTAACCGCGCGCGAACTCGATATTGCAACTCGGCTCACCCGCGGGTCTTCCGACAAAGAAATTGGCAAACAACTCAAGATCACCTGGGGCACGGTTCATAACCATCGCAAATCGATCTACCGCAAACTCGGGGTTCACTCGGTCCCCCAGATGATTCACAAGCTGCAGAGCCTAGACAAAAATCCTGATTCTTAAAATCTCCAGTTCAGCCCGACCTCGAGGGCGTGATTAAGGAAGATTCTCCGGCTCCGCTTTCTGCAATGTTTGGAATGGGCGTGCAGAGTAGTTTGTAATCCAGTTCCAGATCCATATCCGGCATAATTTCAAAAGAAACCCCAGCACCCAATTCACAGACATAGTTCCAACTATAACTGTAATAACTCGACCTTCCCACCTGTCGGGCAATCTCATTGCCGACCGTTAAAATATCGCAAACCCCACCAAACCCGCCTACCGCATGACCCCGGACAGGTCCATCTGTAGGCCAAGTCCCCCTCACCGTCCCCATCAAGGGAACCTGATAAAATCCCCCCGCCCCATGCAGAATCAGGTTGTTGTACTGGACCGAATCCAAGGAGCTATAAAGAAAAGAAGCTTCCCCACCCAACCGCAGCCACGGGAAAAGATCATAACCCGGCTCAAAATCCAATCGTATCCCTGGATTGAAAACAAACCTCTGGTAGATAAGGCCCGATCCGTTCCGACCACTCAACGCCTGCTGAAAGCACGCCCCCACTCCTGTCCGAAATACAAATCCTACATCTCCTCTTTCAAGAGGGTCTTTTGCAGCAGAATTTAAATCAGAAACTTTACTGGACGCCTGAGCGAGTATCTCCTCAGTCGAAGAATAAGACGGGGTTTGTAGAATCAGGAGAAGACTCAGCGTTACAGTGCATAAAGAACATGAAAAAGACCTCATCGATCATGCATGAAAAGTTCGGCTCTCTTCTTAGGGCTTCCTTGGGGGGGGCGATCCGCAGGGATAATCTTAGGGGCTTCATGCGGAAGCCGCAGAAGAGTGCTGAGCTCAGAGCTAGGCGGAAGGCTCTGTCGCGCAATCCTGCCTCTTGGGTTTTCGGAAATACCTTTTCTTGGAAATGCAGGTTTTCCAAGAAAGAAGCCCTGCCCCCAGGAGATTCCGTAATCACGGATTACATCGAGATCCTTCTTTTTGGCTACCCCTTCCGCAACGATATTCATTTTGAGTTTCTTAAATAGAGTCAGCACCTCGAAAATGCTTTTCCTTGCTTTCCCTCTAGCAACCCCCTCTCTCCATAATATGGGATCAATCTTAACGATGCTAATGGGCATCTCGATCAACTCCATAAGACCAATGTTTCCCTTTCCGAAGTCATCCAAAGCAAAACGGAACCCGCTTTTTTTAAGTCTTCGGATCATTAAACTCCCTGCACGTATTTCCGAGAGACCAATCTCCTCTGAAATTTCAAGGATCAGACGGGATGGGAAAATCTTAGCCCTCGCAAAGGAACTTATTAGGTCCGCTACCAGATCAGCATCCGCCAGGAGCTCACGGCCAATATTCGCGCTGAGGATAATATCTGGTCGTGCTTTCAGGATATCGAGGCAACGGTGCATGACCATGCTGCTCAAATAGATTCTCATGCCTAGCCGCTCAACCGCTGGAAGTACGGCATCGGGAAATGCAAGTCCTGAAGGGGTCCATAACCGAAACAAGGCCTCGTAGAATAGAGCCCGACCCGATTGAAGTTGGCGAACCGGTTGGAGCCATAATTCAAACTCTGCCGACTGCATGGCTGAACTGACTTCCAAAGTCCACGACCCTTTCACATCTGGAGGGGCTAGTTTACTACCTTCATCGACCAGGACCCGCGACTTGCCCATAGTTTTGGCTTTTTGCAATGTGGCGTCTGCCGCACGAAACAAATGAGAAGGAACATCACCTCGTTTCCCTCGAACAGCAGCAACGGTAATTGTAGGTTCTGCTGCTGACCCCCGTAATGCTCTTCTACGGGCCATTTGAGAAACGAGCTTTCGGGCTTTCGAAAGGGCTCTGCTCATAGTCCATCTTGGCATAAAGACGGCAAATTCATCTCCCCCAAGCCTCGCCAGAAATGCATCTTCACCAAAATGATCCCGCAAACGACGGGAAACTCTGGTCAACATCTCATCCCCTTCATCGTGACCTCTTGTGTCGTTAAAAATCTTAAAATCGTCCAAATCCATAACAAAAAGCACCCCACCATACCGTCGAATCATTCGAGCCATCTGACGGCGCAGTTCCCAACGGTTCAAAAGACCGGTTAAGGGGTCATGGGTTAACACATAGTCCAACTGATCGTCTGCTTCCCAACGTTCGCTTTCCTCTTGGATGGAAGCAACGAACTGTCCTGCACTGTGCGTGATCCAGAAGGCCCAATAGGAAAGCCTCCCCCAAGGCGTCTTAATCAGACAGTCTGAAACCCCTTTGCCATGAGAACCGATAGACTCGTGCAACCATCCCCGGATGAGTTTTCTTTTGGTCGGCTCAATCCAACTCAACCAGTTCTTTCCAACCAGCTTGGCGGTGGAGCTTCCTATCCGTGCAGCGGATGCAGGTGTTACAGATCGAATTTTACCGTTCTTCTGGAATCGGATCTCTGCTGTTCGCGGACCCGAGGGTGATGGGTGAGACTCAAGAAGACGAAAAACGACAGAAGCAAGCCGCCGAGCGAAGGCGTAGGTATTATTTGTCCAGGATCCTACCCAAACCGAGTTTTTCAGAAGTTGAATTGGAATGCCAGTGCACGATCCTTTGGGAGCATCCAAAACCAACACGTAAGGCGCCTTGTCATTTGAAAAAGATTCTTTGCTTGCGCCTTCACCGATCCGAATCGCCCGGAGCAATATTTTCCGGTTCGGACACTCAGCTCCAAACCAAGACGTTTCGACTCCAAGTTTCTTAAGTTCTTCGCTCAGTGATGTGAGCTCGGATTCAGGAAAACATGAAAGCTCGATTAAGGGACTCCTTCTTACTGAGCGATGGGTCTTCCTCATAACCCTCCTGACTTGTTTCATCTTTCTGGCTTTTTTATTTCGCATCGTTCTAGCCCCTTTTCATAAACCAGTCGGGAAAAAGGCCGACCAAAGTAGGCTTGGAAACTGCAAAGATCGCCCAAGCACACCAAAAGACGTGGATCCACAGATAGGTGGGGCGTGACCGGTACTCCAAGAAGCCGTAGACAATCGCAGCCAAAGAAAGGGCGATCAGAATGAGATTCGGCATCAGAGCGAGTGCACGGGCGAAGAAATTGATATCCCGCACCACCTTGGTGTTTACCCGGTACTTCGGTCGGGCCTGGGGATGAACCAAGGCGGTGAAAATTGCCACCAGATAGACGAACCACAACCCTGCCTGCACCTGAAAGGAGTGGATGTCCTGCTTCTGATTCGTCATGGACGAGTTCATCCAGCGCATCAGCCCGAGATACGGCATCCGGTAGATCAGGAAGAGCCAAAGAGGAGCCGAGAGAACAAACTGACCGGTAAAGAGCACCCAGATCGGCATGAAAAAGAAAATCGGGTAACCGATCCCGAACATAATGTAGTGATATCCAAAATGAAAATAGGAGACCTTCTGGTGCCAACTCAACCCCTTCCGGCAGAAGGGATTGTCCCAAAATAAGATTCGGACCGAATCGGTCGCCCACTGTCGTCTCTGCTGTTGCTGGACAAAGATGTCGCTGGGAGCCGTTCCCTCGGTTAACGGGAACGGATAGTAGACGGAGTGCCACCCTTTATCCTCGAGCAGCATCGAGCTGTGCAGGTCTTCTACCAGACTCCACTCACAGAAACCGCCAATCTCTTCGACGGCTTTTCTGCGATAGATAACCCCGCTTCCGCAGGAGATGGATGCGTTGTGGGCATTCTTACTGATCTGCATCGCCTCATAAAACACGGTGTCCCGGTTACCCCACGGGTCATTCTCCGGCACCCGGAATGACTGTCGACTACCCACAAAACCGATTTTCGGAATCTGAAAGTATCCGAGCATACGATGGATCACTTCGGGCTTCGGAATCTGGTCGGCATCCAGGGTCATGACAAAGGGAGATTTCGTGATCCTCATCCCGTGGTTCAGGTTCCCCCCCTTAGCGGCGGTTCTCTCTTTCCGAGCGCTGTAACTAAACTTAAGTTTCTGCGCGAGTTCCTTCACCTCTTTGGAATGACCATCGTCCAGAACCATGACGTGGAGATGGGGGTAATCGATTTTGGCAACGGCCTCGAACGTCGGCCGGACAACCTCCATCGGCTCAAAGCAGACGGTGATCAGGAGATCCACATCCGGCAGCTTTCCTTTCCAATCCGTTCCTTCACGGGGATGCAAACGCTTTTCGGAAAGCATGTCTGCCCAAACCAGAATACAGAGGAAGCAGATTAACTCGGCGATGACGAACATGCTCGAGACCACCGGGTGTCCCCAGTCGAGGACGCGGAACAACCACTGGAGGTAAACGACTCCTGCTAAAATCGTCAGGGTATAAAGAATACGGTTCTTTTCTCTTAATGGTCTGAGGATCGAATCCTTGTACCTACGGGCACGACCGGAATTAGAATCGGTGCTCATACGAAAGCAGAATGTTGATCGCGTCGAAGGATCCTCCGGCGATGTTGAAACGATTGAAACCACGGTTTTGGCTGAAATAGCGCCCATCCAGCCTCAGGGTGTCGTCTTCACTACCGAGGTTGAGCTTCACCCAAGCAAATCCGCTCTGCCCGAAACCCCCATTATCCATCGTATTGTATAAGTGCCCCTCCCCACCGATCTCCACCCCGTCAAAGGGCTTGCCTGAGATTTCGAGGTTGAATGCGTTTACATTTAAGGCGGTAGGATCGTAGTAGGCTCCCGTAGTTGCCCCACCTGAAACCGGTGTATACAGCGAAGCGGGCTGAAAGAGCGACATGTAGTAGTAGCTGTAACTTGGTCGAATGCGGACATCTTGGACAGGCACCTCGTAACTCAACTCAGCCAAGTTGTCGCGGAAAGTGTTGCCGTCGGATAAAGAGGCAATACGAGTTCGGGCATAGACCGCCCAACCTGCATAGGGACGTACGCGAGCTAACAGGGTTCCCTGCGTGGAAGTGATCTGGTTGCCTACTCCTCCGATCGAGGTTACCAGATCGTAAATACCCACGCCAAAAGGGGGCTCGAAATCGATCAAGTCGAAGAACTCACCTCCCACTCCGATATCCATCCAATGGACTGGGTAAAAGGTTAGAGCCCCGCCACCATTGGGACTCAACCACTGGTTGGTATATCCGTTCAGTCCCACCCGACCGTTAAAACCAACGACATCATCTGGTCGGGCATCGAGAGCAATGAATCCTCCCTGCCGATCGATATTGCTGAAACCGGTCTGTTGAAATAGTGAGTTAGCCAGAGAGGGGCGAAGGGTGACTGCTGGATCGGGTTTGAAAGCCCCTTCTAACCCCCAATCCAGTTCGAGATAGTTAAGCGAGTTGGAGTAACTCGCAAATTGAGCCTTCATCCGAGGATCGGTCATTTCGTCGTAAAGACCCGTCCGCGGATCCCAGTCCAAGGCTTTTTCCCTGTCATCCCATGAATCAAGTAGTTCGAACGCACCTGAAATATCACCTCTCCTCATTCTGCATTCCGAAAGACCATGCGCAGCTTCTTCGGAAAAAGGCGCATCGGCCAAGACCAGTTCGTAGTTCTCACCCGCTGGGCCCATTTGGCCGTTGTAATGGTCGGCCCTCGCCCGAGCCAGATGCGCCTGGGTTGTCTCTTGTTCTGATTTGGGAAGACGATCTACAGCCTCCAGAGCTTCCGATCGGTGGGACAAGAGCGCTTCAATCCGAGAACGCTCCAGCAGGATTCTTGGTTCGCCCGGAGCTAGCTTCTCCGCTGAGGCCAGCATCTGAGCACTACGCTCCAGATTTCCTTGCGAAGCGGATACTTGAGCCCGTTCAAACAACAAGGCGGGATTATTCGGCTGTTTTTCCAACAGCTCCCCGTAGGCAGTGTCCGCCTCCTGAACTTTTCCACTCCATAAATAGCCACGGGCCAATCGAAGGGCCAAGGAAAGATCTTGGGGATTTGCCTCCTTGGCCTTTTGTAAAAGCGGGAGCCCTTCTTGATACTGGCCAGCATCCACCAGCGCTCCCCCCAGTTGGGCATCGGAATTGGAGTTTCGGGCGGTGGCAATCTGCCTCTCATTAAAAGCCTTGGCCTCCGCTTTTTCTGTGTCTGTCGCAGGTCCTGCAAGTCCAAGTTCTCGCTCCACCTGCCTGGCCGCACGTTGCATTGCGTCGGGAAACTGACCTTTGGGGCCAGCTGCCTGCATAAGGCGAAGACATTCACGATCGTGAAAGCCGTTTAGAAAAAGAAACCAGGCCACATGCTCTTCAGCACCTGGAACTCCTGGGCCATTTTGCAGAGCTCCGAGGAAATGGGCCTTCGCCTGAAAGATCTCGATTTGGTTTTCGGCAGCCAGTCCCTCCTCATACTCCTTGGCGGACGAATAGGTCTCAGCCGAGGCTTCTTGAACCCAGGCACCAACCAAGCACAGGACAAGTGCCCAGAGAGGTATGGGTCGCATCTTTATCTAGAGCGGGCTCGATAGGAGACAGATGCACGTTTGCTTTGAGCAAAAGCCCGAGCCGACTTGCCCTCGTTGCGTAATTTGCTGTTTCTGGTTTTCCCTCGACTCAAGCTACGCTCAGCACGCGATGTGTGAACCCTTGGTTTGTTACCGAGTTGTTTTTTATGTTTTCCTCTAGCCATAAGATTGTCCGTTCTGATTTATTTACTTTTCCGCTTTTGTCCGAGAGATCGCGGCGAGACAGAACGCCGCGACTTTGGCGGTTGTTTTATATTTTCCAAAGCAACGGAGGAACCCTTTTTCGTTCCAAGGCTGTGCACGAGCTCCTTGTAGATAGAAGCGGAGAGCTCTCCTAGATCGTGCTGATGGGCTTCATCTTTAGTCACGTCTTTCTCTATGGAGATATAACCTGTCAGGTGACCACGACTATCCACAATCGGTTCAAGATGAATATCCACCCAGTACGGATTCCCATCTTTGTTGTAGTTAACGAGACGGGTATTGACGGAGTGACGGTTTCGAATGGCTTCATTTAGAATTTCCCGGCTTTGTCTTTCGCTCATGGGTCCCGACAAGATATGACCCGGCCGACGGCCAAGAAGTTCTTCGGAATTATATCCACACATCCGCGTAAAAGCGGGATTTACCCATACGATAAAACCACCTGCATCAGAGATCACGACAGACAAGTCGGTAAAAGCAGCCCAACGCTCAAGAATTACCCCCAAAGCATTTGATGACTGATCGATCATATTTTATACACTATTTTCTACGATTAGTTGTTCACAGTTACTACCAAAGAATACAAATTAACCTTAACCTATTTCTTGCTAATACCTATTAATAAATAGGCTTTTGACCACCTTTTACACAATTAGTTCCTGCATATATCCCATATGGGACATATTTTCTATCAAAATAGCTAAATCAGGCCTAAGAAAGATGAATTAATCCGCTTTTGATTTTTGTAGAGTTTCTAGTTTTAAGTTAAAATGCCTATTTGAAGCGAAACATCAAATTGGTAACCATCACTTAGTGCTAGATGGGTCAATGCTCCAGGACGCTTTATCATGCTTTTGATGCGTCTGGTCTTGATAAACGCGCACGTAATCGACAAGGATCCTTTGGGGTAGAATCGCATCATCGATCGGACCTCCCCAGCTGCCTCCTAAAGCCAGACTGATCATAAGAAAAAAGGGATGTTGAAATGGATTCAGGTCCCCCTCCCCCGCATAAATGACCGGAAAAGTACCGTACTTCTTTCCATCGCAAAAGAATTCAATCCGGTCCGGCCCCCATTCCGCAACATAAACATGAAAGTCTTTATATAAATTGGTCTCGGCGAACAAGAACGGCTTCTTACGATGCTTTCCTTCGTCTTGAAAGTGAACAGTGCCATAAATGTTTTCCGGCTCTTTTCCCACATGTTCGGCAATATCAATTTCGCCGCATGCGGGCCAAGGGGAACCTTTTGAATCGGATGCCCCCATCAGCCATAAGGATGCCCAAACTCCATTCCCTTGCGGCATTTTGGCTCGAACTTCGAATCGACCATACTGCCAATCCTGATGAGCCTGGGTGGTGATACTTACCGAGCTGTAAAGAGCTTTACCCGCATCAGGGATCCTGAAATTATCCTTATGACATTCGAGGATAAGGTTTCCATTCTCGATTCGCACATTTTCCGTTCGATTCCCTGTGTAATACTGCTTCTCCTGATTCCTTAAGTAACCGACCTCTGTTGTCCACTTGTTCGCGTCTGGAAGCACCTCGCCAGAGAATTCATCCGACCACACCAGCTCCCAAGCTTGTGCTGATGCTCCAATTAAGAAACCAGACGCAAGAGTGATACATATGATTTTGTCCATTACCCGCATCCTTTAAGTCTCCGCTTAATTCAACAATAAGCAAAGGGTGGGTTATGGAGCACTAACCGCAGAATCTTGTTTTAATTGACGTCTAAAAGCGGGATACCCCGCCATACCGCCCTATTGCGACGATCAGTTCACCGACTGGGAAAACCTTAAAATCCCCTTCTCCGCGTCGTAATTCAGGATTCGTGTCTTTCCAGTCTTCTTATTAGTCACGCTGACCATTGCGGTATTTCCGCTTTGATTCACCGCAGAAACTACTTCCTCATCTCTGGCTACGCTGGATGTCCATCGGGTGATTCCATTCGTCCCAACACCCGCAATCCGATGCTCATCCTTTTTGATTACGATGGTGGGCCCATTCTCCGCTGCGAAAACACCCAAAACCCCACTGAAAGCAGTCAAAAGGATTACGCTGAGCACTTTCCACCTCAACCTCCCGCCTTCCACAAGGCCTCTTCTCATCACCGGATTAACCTTTTACGAGTACGAGCGCGGCGACCAGAAAGATGTTAATAAATGCCGCTGGAATAAAGAACTTCCAACCCAGACTCATCAACTGATCATACTTAAAGCGCGGGATCGTCCACCGAATCACAATAAAGAAACCGATAAAAACCAGGATTTTTGCCAGAAAGACTCCTACCGATACAAACCCGAACCACCAAGGCATGGGGTGACCCGCGAGCCAAGATGGCAATACCAACCCGAAAATCGCGTCTGGCATGGGGAGTGAGTTAAACCAAGGAAGAGGCAGGCTCCAGCCCCCCAAGAATAAGGTCACCATGATGGCCGAGGCTGAAATCATAGCCGCGTACTCACCCAAGAAAAAGAGAGCGAATCTCATCCCCGAGTACTCTGTATGATAACCGCCAACCAGCTCCGTCTCAGCCTCAGGCAGGTCGAATGGAAGTCGATTGGTCTCCGCAAATGCCGCAATCAGAAAAACAAGAAAGGAGAACGCCAAACAAATTCCAATCAAAATACCTGCGATACCTTCTCGGAAACTAGGAATAGCCAGCCAACCATGTTGGATTTGGTACTCCACAATCTTACCAAGGTTTAACTGCTGGGTAACCAGGAAGACGGGAACGACCGAAGCCCCCATCGCGATTTCATAGGAAATAATTTGAGCAGAGGAGCGAATTCCCCCAAGAAACGGATATTTCGAATTCGATGCCCACCCAGCCAGAATAATTCCGTAAACGCTCAGGGAGATAACTGCAAAAACAAAAAGAAGACCTACATCCAGATTAGCGACAACCCCACTGATCTGAAATGCCTGCACGGTCGACTCCCCCCAATGCATGGGAGTGGCAAGCCAGCTTGCTATAGGCCGCAAATCAAATCCTGGAGCAAAGGGAATGACCGACACAGTCACGAGGGCCGGGACCATGGCAAGAATAGGGGCCAAGTTGAAATAAAGCTTATTTACGGAAGCTGGCACGAACTGCTCTTTGAGCAGAAATTTCATGGCGTCTGCAAGCCCTTGCCCCAGCCCGAAGAGGCGGATATTGGTGAAAGGTATCCCCACTCGGTTGGGTCCAAGCCGATCCTGGATCCAGGCACTCAGCCGACGTTCGGCGGTCACGCTTCCAGGAACCATAGTCAAAACAACTAGTGCGACGGCAACCGCCTTCACGAGTGCAAAGACCAAGAAGACAAGATCAGGACCTTCCAAAAACATGAGAAAATCTACCTCACTATGGCTTTAGGCCAAGACACCTTTCTTCGGCTTCTCGATCATCAACGTCAACCCTGCACCAAGTCCAAGCAAAGCAGCTCCAAGAAGAAAGGATGACCCGAAGTCCCCACTCGATGCCTTGAGCATCTGCTGAACACGGCTTAAGACAAATCCTCCTACTCCCCAAGCCGTAAAGAGAATCCCGTAGTTCATTCCGAAGTTCTTCAAGCCGTACAAGTCTTTTGCAAAGGCAGGAAAAAGACAAAGGTTGGCCCCATAGTTGAATCCAATCGCGGTCGCGAGAAGGACAATGAGAAAAGTAGAATCTCCCGTCTGAGTCACAGGGATAGCCAGAATCATGCATCCAGCTTGTAGAAGAGTAACTGCCAGCAGGGTCCACTTTCGACCGATCTTGTCTGACACAATCCCCGCAATGACCCGGCCTGCTGCGTTTCCAATCGCCAGGACAACAACAGCAAGAAAAGCGAGCTCTCCCATGCTCTTTTTAGCCATTCCATTGATACTACTGATCACCATCAGCCCAGCCCCTGAAGCGACAAAGTAGATCATCCAAAGCAGATAGAAGTCTTTTCGAAAAAAAAGAGCAGATGGACTCACGGAATCCAGATCCACCGTTCGTGGTTTTGGGCCGTCCGAAATCGAGCTTTCAGGATTACGTAAAAAGGTAGCGAGTCCACAAACTGCGAATAAAAAGAAAGCCGCATAAAATGCGGTTGTGAAGTTGACCCCACCTTTTCGCATTAAGAAGTCCGTTAAGGGTGCAATGTAAAGAGGGGCTAACCCAAACCCAGCCACAACTACCCCAGCCACCTTCCCCGTTTGAAAAGGAGGAAACCACTTCAAGGCGGGTGGCGTCGCTGAGGAGTAACCGAAACCAATTCCTAGTCCCCCTAGGACTCCAAAACCTAGCACCCAAGCCATATAATTTGTGCTGAGAGATGCAATTCCGAGTCCCAGGGCCACAAATACGCCTCCCAGCGTCGCCGTAATTCGAGGCCCAAAGCGATCCTGACAACGCCCGCCCAGAATCATAACGAAGGAGAAAACTAAGCAGCAAACTGCGTATGGGTCGTTCAGTTGGTCTGCTCTCCAACCAAAATCTTTTTCTATAGCAGTCTTAAAGAGACTCCATGCGTATAGAATTCCAAGTGCTAAATTGATTCCCGTTCCTGCTGCAACAACCTTGCAGCCTGGATTTTTCACGCTATCCAGTCGTTCTTAATCCAGCTGCAATAGCGGCAATCGTTTGCCTTAATTCCGATAAAAGGGGCTCAGCCTCCTCCAGCCCCTTCTCCTCAAGACCTCTCCACTCCCCCAAGAGCTTCACCTGCCACTCGTGTAGTGCCCGCAAAGGCTTAACCCTGCGCTCTACCGTAAAGCGGAATCGGGGTCGACGCCGTGCCAACGAATCAGGAAAGAGCGAACTCAGCCCCTCTTTCACTAATACAAACTCCGACTTAATGATCCCAAAGATGCGCTTACGCAAGGGAGCATCCTGAACAAGGTCGGCATACAGATGCCCTATCTCAAGGTCTGCACTTGCGAGCCCACTTTCTAAATTATTAAACACGTAACGCGCGAACGGCCACTCTCTCACCTTCTCTTTGAGTAATTTAAATAGCTTGGGATGCTCTTTGGCTAACTCTTGCAGTGCGCTACCTGCCCCATACCACGCGGGAAGAAAGAATCGGGATTGCGACCAACTAAAAACCCACGGAATCGCCCGTAGATCGGCCCAGCTTGCGGCCCCCGTTCGCCGGGCAGGTCGTGATCCAATCGTGCTGCGCTCCACAACGTCGATCGGAGTGGCTTGGCGAAAGAACTCCACAAAACCAGGCTCATGGACGAGGCCTCGGTACGACTTCATGCTTACTTGGGAAAGGAGTTCAAACACCTCGCTAAGCCCCACCTCCTTCTCTCTGCTGCTACGTACAGAAAGAGAGCTCCATGCCGTTCCAGCCAAAAGTAGTTCTAAATTATATGTGGCCGTCGCTACGGTTCCGTACTTCTGCCCGATCACCTCACCCTGTTCTGTTACCCGAAGATCACCCGCCAAAGTTCCTTGCGGTAGCGCCTCAAGAAAGCGGTGGGTAGGCCCCGCACCACGACTGACGGTTCCACCCCGCCCATGAAAGAACCGAGCCGATACACCCTTCTCCCTCGCGGCATCCTGAATCGCCCTCTGACCACGATGGAGGGCCCACTGACTCGCTAAGATTCCTGCGTCTTTATTGCTGTCACTATAGCCAATCATAACCCTTAAAATTGGCGGGGGTTGAACTGGTAGGACTACCGCACCTTCTCCCGGGTCCACCAAGGCCACTCTTTTTCGTAAGACCACTTGCGCCTCTTGAGCCGCTAAAACCTTGATCGTTTTCTGTGTCACTGGGTGAGAGAGAAACTCACTCACAACACGAGGGGCCGCCTCTAAATCATTCAGAGTTTCAAAAAGGGGCGTGATGGGCAAGGGACACACCTCCGATCCGTCCTCCCCAGGACGCGTCAACCCTGCGACCCGACAAAAGACATGAATCACAAGAAGATCCGATACATCTCTTGTCATACTAATAATCGAAAGCCCTAAGCCGTCGATTCCATGCAATTTGGCATGCTCAGCCAAAGCCACATACGTTCCGATCACCTCCGCGGCTGCAGGCCCTGCACCCATCGCCTCCTCCACGCTCCATGGAGTCTTTTTCAACCAATCCTCAATCAGCGTTCGGCGCTCTTTTTCAGGGCGACTCCGATACGGCACCTTTCCTGTTCCTCCACGCAAAGCCTCCAACTCCTCGACCGCTTCATCATGTCGGGCGCTGTTTTGACGAATGTCCAGTGCTGCTAAATGGAAACCAAATACTTCGACAAGACGAATCATCGGATCCACTTCCGCAGCAGCTAGCCGACTGGCCCCTACCGCTATCAAGGAGCGTCGGATTACGCCCAAATCCAAAATCAGATCCTCGGGTTGGAGGTAACCGTATTTTCCCTCTCTCGGTCTGGGTAAATAGTGCCGCATAAGAAGCACCGCCTCCCGCCACGGCTCTTCTTGATAAACGCCTAGCGACATCTGCTTTTCGGTAGAAACTCTCTTTCGCCAATCCCCCAACCACTTCTCTAACTCAGGTGGAATTCCGTGGTATTTACGACTTAACGTTAAATGTCCTGCTAATTTCTCTAGTGAAGAGGAAATCAATCGGAGGGATGCATCGCGATACTCGCACAAGCTCAGCTTGGTTGTGTCAGGGGTAACTAAAGGATGACCATCCCGATCGCCACCGACCCACGTTCCGAAGCAGAGTGTCGGTCGTACTGCCGGATGGACGGGCCCACCTTTTCCCAAACCCGCAAGAACCCAAGCGTCCTGCAATCGCCGATCTGTTAAAGCAATCGACTCCGCCATCGATCCCGCCAAACAGTGAATCACCCCCTCCCGCTCCATATCCACTGTGGGGCGCTGCGTGCGCACTTCTTCCGTACGCCACCATCTTTCCAACACAACTTTTAGCTTACTTCTTCGGTCTCGCTCGCCTGGATGCCTGTCACCATGCCCCGACCTCTCCATCAGAATCCCGTAAATCTCCTGCATGCACGCCAAGACAGAGCGCCGTCGAGCTTCTGTGGGGTGAGCTGTTAACACGGGTTCAATTCGTAATGTGGGCAACTCTGCAGCCACCAGATCTGGATCGGCATTTTCCGTCTTCAATAAATGCAGGGCCTGCGCCCATGAACCAGGCTCGTGGGCCGGTCCGTTCATGGATTCATTCATACTGCGCATCGAAGCGGCTGAGGCCTCTTCCGCAACATTGAGCAGACCAAAAGCAATCGAGTAAGCCCGAGTGACTTTTCTCTCCTCAATCTTCGCAAGTCTCTCTGGTTGGCCTCCCTGAAAAGGAAGTGCCTTCTCAATATTCTCCTCCCCTATATCATGCAGCATTTCGCAGAACGACCCCATCAACCAATCCAGATCCCCGTGCACTTTCGCAAAACCAAGCTTCAAACGTTTCGCATAAGGAAGCTTCACTTTCCCTAGGTGAACCTTCTTTTTGGGTGTCGTACCTTTGCGATGTTTCATGAATGAACTGCCTTAAGTACTAAAACTATCCCCACAAGAGCAGGTGGCTCGTGCATTTGGATTCGTGACGCGAAATCCACCCTTGAGAAGGTCCGTGCTAAAATCGACCTCCGATCCACTAATAAAAACTGCACTTTTGGGATCGACCGAAATTCTTACCCCTCGGCTCTCCACAAGAATATCCTTAGGACCCGCTCCCGGCACTAACTCCATCTGGTACTGCAAGCCACTGCACCCACCTCCCACAACCGAAACCTTGAGTGCCCCCTCCGAATACTCCTTCTTTTTCAATAAACCATGAAGATGAGACGCCGCAGCCTCGGAAAGCTTCACGAGCTTTTCTGAGCCCATCTTGGGCCCGCTCGACTCAATTCCCGTGGGGTGACTCATATTCTGTAAGATAACTCCAATCGTCCGTCCCAACCAGCTTCTCTTACTTGTCTTGGATAATTGCACTCACGCTCGGTGCTAGACTCCTCTCAACCAGACGAATCAAAGGTCTTGGCTGAAGCCCCAACAGAAGCTGGAGAAGTCCTGCTACCAGCAAAATCCAAACAAGAAACCTTGGGAAGCGACAAATAGGAACCGAATCAGCTTCCCGCTCCCAGTACATCGCCCGTATGGGTACAAGATAGAATCCCAGCCCCACCACAGCCATAATCACGCCCACAACTAAACCGGGTATTTCTCCAGCATTCCAGAGGGTCGAGAGAACAGACAATTTAGCGGAAAAGCCTAGTAACGGAGGTAACCCAGCCATCGATAAAAAGCAGAGCGTCAATCCTAAGGCCGTACCAGGATCTTTTTGCACCAACCCATCCAGATGACGAACATCTGCGTTTCCATAAATTCTCTCAACCTCTTGGATGGCGATGAAAACAGGAAGGCTCGCAAGAAGATACGCCCAAAGATAGCCCACCACAGTTCCCATCCCAGCCTCCCCAAGAGTCCCCAAAGCCAGAAGCATAATGCCCGCATGCGCGATTCCTGAATACGCCAGCAATCTTTTAAGATTTCGCTGAGGCAGTGCCGCGAGAGTTCCCAAGGTCACAGTGGCGATTCCCAGAGTCAGAAGAACAGGTCGAAACACAAGAGCGACCGAATCCAAAGCAAACGCACCAAATCCAAATATTCGCACCAACAAGACAAACCCGGCTGCCTTGGAGGCAACTGCCAGAAAAGCAGTGATGGAGGTCGGTGCACCCTCATAAACGTCCGGTGCCCAAGCATGAAAAGGAACTGCTGCAATTTTAAAAGCTAATCCCGTTACAATGAGCCCCACTGCAAGCAGGAGAGCAAGACTTGCGGGTCGGCCCGCCTGCTCGAGAAGAATTCGGGTAAATTCCGTTGTGCCAGCGGCTGCATACAGCCATGCGATTCCCATCACAAGAAATCCGGTAGATAATCCACCCATCACAAGAAGCTTCATGCCTGCTTCCAGGCTTCGTACTTGGGTTCGTTGAAAAGCCACCAACAGATAGAGAGAGATCGCAACAAGTTCAAGAGCCACAAAGATCGCCAAAAAGTCATGGGCACTAGCCAGCAAACACAATCCAGCAGTCGAAAAGAACGGAAGCGCTAGGAATTCAGACCGAACCGCTTCTTCCCTGCCCATTGGTGTTCGCACGGAAATAAGCGTCACACCCACAAGACAAAGAACAAAAAAAGGTTTAAAGACAGACGATAACCCGTCGGTCACAAAAAGATTTCCCCACGAGGACGGCATCGGTTGACCTGATTGCCAGATTGTTCCTGCCAACAAGACGCAACTCGTCACCAAGGCGATCCCAGGCAAAACATTTCGCTTTCCCGGAGGAAGCAGTGCGTCGGTGAGAATCAAGCCCACACCCGCCAAAACCAGTAGCACCTCAGGACAAATCCAAGGACTCATGGCTGGATCAACCTTTCGAGAACGGGTCGAGCCGGACCTAAAACGAGGTTGGGAATGAATCCCACCGCAAAAAGGAGGGCAGTAAGTAATGCAAAAGGCCAAACTTCCCTAGCACCCTGTAAGTCGGACGTCTGTTGTGCGGTCATGGCAGCGGAAACAGGACCCGAAGAAATACTTCGTATCGCACGGAGCATTGCCACAGAGGAAAGAACAACGCCCCATGCTGCGATCCCTACGAGAATCGGATGGGTCGACCAAGCTCCAAAAAAGATCATGATCTCACCCGCGAAGTTGGCCATCCCAGGAAGACCAATCGAAGCCATTCCAGCAATCATGAGATAAAACCACAGCTTGGGAGTTTTCTTAGCCAATCCACCCAAATCCTGCATCCAGGTAGTTCCTGTTCGGTGCCCAATTTCACCTGCTACAGCGAATCCAAGAGCGGCACTCAACCCATGCCCCACCATGAGCACCAGAGCACCACCCAAACCTAAAACCGTGCCCCCAATCAAACCTAAGAACAGTGTCCCCATATGCATGGCACTTGAGAAACCAAGGAGCCACCGGAAATCCCTCTGCGCAAGTGAGGCCATTCCGAGATAGAGAATATTGCCCGCAAGCATGAGTCCCACAACCCAACTGATCTCTTTCCACCCAAGGGGGGTCATGGACAACGCCAATCGCAATAGCCCATACAACCCAAATTTCTTCAGAATGCCCGCGTGCAACATGGCGGCAGGCGCAGGAGCTGACGCGTACCCCCCAGGAGCCCAACTATGGAATGGAACCAAGGAAACAAGGGTTCCAAATCCAACCAGAAGAAGAGAGGCCAAAATGGTCTGATGCTTAACCCCCAGGGGCTGTGCTCTCAACGTTTCAGTCAGCACTCGCCAATCCAAAGTTCTTGAGATTTCAGGAACAGCAAAGACCAGGCCCAACAAACCCAGTAAAAGCAGAAGACTCCCCAACATAAGATAAATAGTCATCCTCCATGCAGCCCCCGTTCGATCCCCCTGCCCCCATATTCCAATGAGAAGGAAACTCGGAATCAAAGCTACCTCGTGAAAAGAGAAGAAGTAGAACAGATCGACCGAAAGAAATGCTCCCAGACCGCCCAGACCTACCAGAAGAAGACAGATAAAGTACTCCTTCGACCTCTTCACCTCTGCTCGAGCGACCCCCATAGCCGCCAATGTCACAATGAGTGTTAACCAAACAAGCGGCAGACTTAGACCATCACACCCAAGTCGAAACTGAATAGGAAATACTTCACGCAGGGTCGAAACCTCAGGTCCAAACAGAATTTCTCCCTCCCTCAAAACAACTCCTGAAACAAGGAAAGCAGGAATGAAATTAAGCAAAGATACTCCAAGGGCCGTTTTTCTTGGATCTGATCCCAAGGCAATCGCTACCACACCTAAAGTGGGTAAAAGCAAAAGCAGAGGTAACGCCCAAGTTAGCGTCATCGCAACGCCCCTTGCTTCCATAACCAGCCTAGTAGGACCAGGACACCGAGAATGAAAACAGTCGCATAAACTTGAACCTGCCCGCACTGCACAAGGCGAAGCCCCTGCCCCGACGCCCTTGCCATCACGCCCGATCCCCTCACCAAAAAGCCCCGCACCACCCACCCCTCAAAAGCATCCGCAAGCCTTCCGAAGGAATCCTGTGTCGACACGAAAACCCTTTGATAAAACTCATCCACGTAAAACTTGTTGCGTAAGACCACAAAATTCAAAGGGTCTTGGGTCCCGCGACGGTAAAAGAAGTAAGCAGGGACAAACCCGGCTACTGCCAGCACAAGCGATAGCCAAAGTGTCCATGAGGCGTGTTCCGACGCATGACTATACCCCAGAAACTTTTCGACTGGCAGTAGCCCTCCGACTACGGAAAGAAGAGCTAGAACAGCCATCGGCGCGATCATAAAAAATGAGCCCTCATGAGCATGGCGGGCTGCGTCACTTTTTGGCTCCCCACAAAAAGCCACCAAGATCATCCGCAACATAAAGAAGGAGGTAAAAAACCCTGCCGCCATAGAAACTGCAGCCAAACCGGGAGAGTGAGCCATCGCAGCAAAGATCGCGTCCTTACTCCAAAAACCCGAAACAGGCGGAATTCCGCACAGAGCGATGGTTCCGAGCAATAGAACAAAAGCCGTAAAAGGCATCCTTTTCGCAAGACCCCCCATTTTCCAGATATCCTGCTCTTCGTGACATCCATGAATGACCGATCCGGCTGCCAAAAATAGAAGGCACTTAAAAAAAGCGTGGGTCACAAGATGATACATCGCTGGCCCAGTCACTCCCAACCCTACGGCCATCACCATATAGGCGATTTCCGAGAGAGTAGAGTAAGCCAGAATCCTCTTAATGTCGTTCTGCTGACATGCAATCAGAGCTGGCAAAAGAGTCATTACGCCACCGACCCATGCAATCGTCGTCATTGTCACTTGGCTCAACTCCAAAATCGGGAAAACTCGAATCAACATATAAACTCCAGCCACGACCATCGTCGCGGCGTGAAGGAGTGAGGAAACTGGCGTAGGCCCTTCCATCGAGTCGGGTAGCCAAACGTGAAGGGGAAATTGGGCAGACTTTCCTAAGCAACCACAAAACAGACCCAACCCTACAGCAGTTACAGCCCAGCCTGGCGCAACTCCTGCAACACGAGCCGGCAAATCAGCAAAACCCACCGTTCCAAAGAGTGCCCAGGCCCCCAAGATTCCAAGAATGAATCCAAAGTCACCCACACGGTTCACCAAGAAGGCTTTATTTGCCGCTGCCCCCGCAGCAGGCCTTTCAACCCAGAATCCGATGAGCAGATAAGAGCTTAGCCCCACAAGCTCCCAAAAAATGAACATAGAAACCAAATTGTCCGCCAAAACAATCCCCAGCATCGAAAACACGAAGAGCGACAACTCCGCAAAAAAACGACTTCGGCTTGGATCCTTTTCCAGATATCCGATCGAGTAGATGTGGACAAGGAAAGCGACACCAGAAACAAGCGCGGCCATTCCCCGTGCCAACGGATCCCCCATAAGGCCAAAGTTCGCTTTGAAACCCGCCCACTCAATCCACGGAAGCACAGGCGCGACAACATCCCCAGATACCGAGCCGTTGAAAAGCATTCCTAAAGACCCCACGAAACTGCCCAAACAAGCGAAGGTGGATACAGCAACAGAGATTCGGGGAAACGGATGAAGAAAGACCCGGATCGAAACTGCCGCAAGAAGCGGAAGAAGCAGAATGAGATAAGGAAGGTATGCGATCATTAGAAGCGGAGAGTGGCCAACTGATCGGCAGCCGTTGTTTTTTTGATTCTAAAAATTGCCACCAAGATAGCCAAACCCAGTGCAACCTCGGCCGCAGCTACGGTGATCACAAAAAAGACTGCGACTTGCGGATCGGGTAGTCCTTGAAATCTCCCAACTGCCACTAAAGCCAAATTGGCCGCGTTTAGTAGAAGTTCGAGCGACATCATGATGATAAGCAAACTCCGACGCAAAATCACCCCTGCGAGTCCAATCAGGAAAAGCAAAGAACTGAGGGCTAGGTAGTGGCCCAAGGTAATCTCACCGAAAATCATGATTCGGGATCCTTACGGCAAAGAACGACAACTCCCACGGTCGCCACCAAGAGCAAAACCCCTGTCGCTAAGAAAAGCGGGCTGTAGGAGGTGAAGAGAAGTTTCCCCAATTCTGCTGCCGAACCACCCCCCTTCCCTTGCCCCCAGTGCAACGTTTTCTGGGTAAATGGAAACAGAGGAACGATTTTAGTCAGTCCCAAGACCGCAACTCCACCCACCCCCAGCACTCCCACAATCTTCACCCAAGGTGGAGTTCGTCGCGCCTCCTCCTTCACATCCAACAGCATGATCACAAAAAGAAATAGAACCATCACTGCGCCCGCATAAACAATCACCTGCACGGCAGCCAGAAAAAAGGCTTCAAGAGTAATGAAGAGTGCCGCCTGAATCACCAGAGCCACAACCAGACACACCGCGTTGGTAACGGGATTTCGGAATGCAACGAGAGCGGATGCCGAAACAACTAGTCCTACGGCCAAGATCCAAAAGAAAAGAGGTTCCATCCAGGGAAGATCCTTGAGTCTACTTACCGTGCCACTTCCGAATCGGGCGATCCATCACACCACCCAGCGCATAAAGTTCCTCTTTATGCCTCACCATCCCCGCCCGACTGGTCCCAACGAAAATCGGCTGCTCCTTCCGAAGGTAGATAGCCTCCTCAGGACAAACCTCCTCACACATTCCGCAGTAAATGCAACGCAACATGTCGATATCGAATTCGCGCGGTTTTTTCTCCACGTTCGCGTTGACATCCGTGCCCGGAATAAAGCCTGGAGTGATCCGAATTGCCCGCGGGGGACAAACAAATTCACAAAGCTGACAGGAGACGCACTTCTCCCTTCCATGCTGATCCTTTACCAGAACAGGAGCCCCACGATATCCATCCGGCATCGGCCACTTCTCTTCAGGGTACTGCATCGTGAGCAAGCCCGTGGCACTCATATCCATGAGCGAACGCGGGCCTTTGGCTTTTTTTGGAAAAACCCTACCTACAATGGTCTCCAGCATATGCCGTAAAGTGATCAGCATTCCCCCGACGATCGAGGGCAGATAGAGCTTCTCCCACAAGTTTAAATCCGGACGAGGAACTACAATGGCCATATTGGAAGTTAGATTACCGCTTGGGCGGGGCAAGTTGGGACAACGGGAGAGAGACTGTCTCCGCCACAGCTCCGTCCGCCCGACGAAGTTCGCCGGTAATCAAGGGATCGGTAGTAGACCAGTCGATTCGGATTGCCCCGAAGTTTTGCCCGTTGACCAGTTGACCAACACGGCTCGGATTTTCCTCTTCAGTGATAGAAGAAATCTCCGTCAATCCACTCGAGGTGAAGTCGTAGATCGGATAACCCACCTCAGTTCCCTTTTGACAGGATATCTCTCCGTTGTGACGATCTCCACTGACAAAAAGAACCCCTTTCACGCCAAGTTCCCCGATCAGCTTGAGGATCCTACCCTTACATTTTGGGAAGTTGGCCCACTTCTCGAAACGGTGTTTCTCCGCAACAAACTGAATACTCGAACCGATCACCACAAGATCGGCCCCTGGCTTGGATAACTCCTTCTTAAGCCAAAGCCACTGCTCCTCTCCCAACATGTCCCCGTCCGAAGCTCCCTGTCCCTTTTTGGGTAAGGGATCACGCTGAGAACGCAGATCGAGCATGATCACCCGCACACACTTTCCCGCGGGACCCCAATCTTTCGAAGAAAAAACGCCTTCGGCCTGATCCGCACTACCCCAGAATTTTACAAATGCTTTTCGGGCCTCCTCTTTCCTGGCGTAGTCTTTCCCTGCATCGTTTTTCCCGTAGTCGTGGTCGTCCCACGTGGCCATTACCCGATCGGGCATCAGCCCTTGAAGAGCCTCCATCCCTTGGCTCTTCTTTAACTTTTCATAGCCTTTCACAAAAGCCTGCGGGTCATTATTGAAAGCGATATACTTTCCATCCACAAAATCATTGTAAAAGTTGTCCCCTAGCCAAAGCCAAAGCTGCGGATCAAACTGCTTCACCGCACTCCAGAGCTCGGTCTTCTTTTCTGGTTTGTAACAGGAGCCAAAACCTATTCGTTCGATCGGAGTCTGCGACTCACCAAGAACTAAACCTACTGAAATCCAGAGCCCAAGAAACAGCCCAACAAAACTTCTCACGTGCCTAACTCGAGCTGTTCGTCCTCCTCCGTATCAACCACCCTGGCGACACCCTGAAGCCGATCCCCCTTTTGCAAACGCACCAAGTAAACCCCTTGTGTGTTTCTTCCGGACTCACGAATATCTTTCACCTTTGTCCGAACCATCTGGCCTTTCTCTGTGATCATCATGATCTCATCCGTATCCTTTACGGAAATAGCGCCTGCCACCAACCCTGTCTTGTCCGTCGTCTTCATCGTAATGATCCCTTTGCCGCCCCGCGTCTGACTGCGGTAATCCTCAAAGGAAGTCCTCTTTCCAACTCCGTTCTCTCCCACGACAAGCAAGGTGGCCTTCGGGTCGACAACAGCAGCCCCTACCACCTTATCCTTCTTCTCGGGTCGAATCCCAAAAACCCCAACCGTTGCACGGCCCTGATCCCGTAACTGATCTTCATGGAATCGCAGGCTCATTCCCTCAGAAGTAACCAAAACAACCTCCTGCTTCCCATTTGTCAAAGCACAAGCAATCAAATGATCCCCAGATTCAATCTTGATTCCAATAATTCCTCCCTTTCTGAAATTTGAGTAATCCGAAAGGTTGGTCTTCTTAACGATCCCTGAAGAAGTTGCCATGACCAGGTGTTGCTTGTCCGTAAACTCCTGCACGCAGATCAGCGCCGCTATCTTCTCCCCAGGCTGTAGAGCCAATACGTTGGCAATCGACTTCCCTCGAGCTGTCCGACCCATCTCGGGAATCTCGTAAACCTTCTCCACATACACGCGACCCGTGCTCGTAAAGAACATAAGATAATCGTGTGTAGATGCAGAAAAGAGATGCTCAACGAAGTCGGTCTCCTCATCCTCCCCCTTTTCCTCCTTCGACTTCATCCCAATCACGCCCTTGCCACCCCTCTTCTGCGCCCGATAGCTATCCGCCGAGGTACGCTTGATGTAGCCCGCATGGGACAGAGTGATGAGGGTGCTCTCCTTTGCAATCAAGTCTTGCACATCAATCTCGCCCTCATCCTTGACGATTTGGGTGCGACGCTTGTCCGCGTACTTTTCCTTAATCTCAAGCAGCTCCTTTTTGATGATCGTATAAACCTTCTTCTCGCTCGCCAGAATGCTCCGCAGCTCTTCAATCTTCTGAATAACGGCCAGATACTCTTCTTCGATCTTATCCCGCTCGAGTCCGGTCAGCTGATAAAGTCGGAGTTCAAGAATCGCATCCGCCTGCCGGTCACTCAGCTTGTACTTTGCGATCAACTTCTCCTTCGCCGTGGCGCGATCTTTGGAAGCTCGGATGATCTTCACGAAGTCGTCCAAATGATCGAGCGCCTTCTTGTAGCCCTCCAGAATGTGAGCCCGGTCCTCCGCCACCTTGAGATCGAACTTGGTCCGACGAATCACCACTTCCCGACGATGTTCCAAATAGCAAAACAACATATCCCGCATCGGCATTAACTTCGGACGACGCCCATCCAGCGCTAACATGATTACTCCAAAACTGCTCTCCAACGCCGTGTGCTTATACAAATTATTGATCACCACCTTGGCGATCACGTCTCTCTTCAGCTCGAGAACAATACGAATCGATTCATCCGACTCGTTTCTGGCATCACTGATCCCCTCCAGCTTTTTCTCCTCCACCAATTCGGCCACCCGCTTGATTAACTCCTCCGGGTTCACATTGTAGGGAACTTCCGTAATCACCAACTGCTGCTTGCCCGAACGCCCGTCCTCAACCGAGACCTTGCCGCGAAGCTTGAGAGATCCGCGTCCAGTCTTGTAGTACGACGCAATCGACTCCTTACCGCAAATCAACGCACCGGTCGGGAAATCCGGTCCAGGCATGATCTTCAAGATCTGCTCTGCCGTTAGCTTCGGGTCCTCAATCAACGCAACAATCGCATCAATCGTTTCACCCAGATTGTGAGGCGGAATATTCGTCGCCATTCCCACCGCGATTCCTGTTCCACCGTTAACAATAAGATTGGGAAAAGATGCAGGCAGAACAACGGGTTCGGTCAAACGTTCGTCATACGTCGGGACAAAATCCACAGTGTCCCGATCCATATCGTTCATCAGTGCCGCACCTAAATGATGGAGTCGTGCCTCTGTATACCGCATCGACGCAGGTGGATCTCCGTCGATGGAGCCGAAGTTGCCTCTCCCCTCAATTAAGAGATGCCGCGTTCCCCACCACTGCCCCATTCCCACCAAGGTCGGATAAATCGCCATATCGCCGTGGGGATGGAAATTACCCATCGTCTCACCGACGATCTTGGCGCACTTCACGGGCTTACGGTTCGGCTGAACACCCAACCCGTCCATCGCGTACAAAATGCGTCGTTGCGAGGGCTTCAGTCCGTCCCGCGCATCGGGCAAAGCCCGCGAGATAATAACGGACATCGAGTAGTCGAGAAACGACTTCTGCATCTCATCCGCAACATTGATCGGAACAATCTTTTCTTTGGAAATTGCCATAATCGTGGTCTCGCCCCTTAGATGTCCAGGTTTCGGACGTTGAGGGCATTTTCCTCAATGAAAATACGTCGAGGTTCGACTTCGTCTCCCATCAAAGTGGTGAAGATCTCATCTGCCTTTGCTGCATCCACCAGATCCACCTTCAGTAGCTGACGCTTTTCGGGATCCATCGTGGTCGAGAAGAGCTCTTTTGCATCCATTTCCCCCAAACCCTTGAACCGAGTGATCTGAACCCCCCGTTTTCCAACGGCCTTTACACCGGTAAGAATTTCAGCGATCGAAAAGATCGGGGTCTTAGTAGGTTTGTCGGCATCCCCCTCAATCAGTTCAAACAGGGGCTTGTCTTGAGCCGAGTAGTGATCCATCGCCATCCCCTTTTTACCCAAGCCTTGGAGAACCTTGGAGATGCTGCTCGCCTCATAGATTTCATAAATCCTAGCTTTCGGGCGGCTCTTATCCTCTTCCTTGCCCTTATCATCTTTCTCTTTCGAATCTTTTCCCTTTCCGCCTTTCTCCTCTTTCTCATCCTCATCCCCCTCATCCTCAATCCCCATCTTATCCCGGAACTTAGCCACCTCCTTGTCGTCCATCAAAAACTCGAATGTCTCCTCAGTCTGCTTTCTCAACTTCGCAATATATTTAGGCAGGTCGCCTGTCTTCGCGTTACGCGCTTCTAAGTAATCCTCAAACTTGGCTCCCCTGCGAGTGACAGCTCGGGAAAGTTTTTCTAACTCTTGCAAAGAGACCAACACATCCATGAGCTGGGTTTTGTTGTAAGTTTTCTTATCGGAGAGACGTACCAACGAGACCTCCTCCGTCCCAAGCTCGATCAAAATCTTGTCCAATGTCTCGTTGTCATCCACATACTCTTCCCGCTTTTTCCGTTTGATCAGGAATAAAGGGGGTTGCGCCACGTAAATATGGCCCAAAGCGACCAACTCAGGCATCTTTCGGAAAAAAAAGGTCAGTAGAAGCGTGCGGATGTGGGATCCGTCGACGTCTGCATCGGTCATCAGAATGATTTTGTGGTAACGCAAACGGCTCAGATCAAAGCCCCCGCTCCCCTCAGACTCCTTATCCTTATCCCCCGACGTCCCAATCCCAGTACCCACGGCCGTGATGATCGTCCGAATTTCATTATTGTTTAGCACGCGATCAATCGAGGCCTTCTCAACATTGATCAATTTTCCACGAATCGGAAGGATCGCCTGGGTTCGGCGATCACGCCCCTGCTTGGCAGAACCACCGGCCGAGTCTCCCTCAACAATGTAGAGCTCGCACTGGGAAGGGTCCCGCTCCGAACAGTCCGCCAATTTTCCAGGCAATCCACCTCCGCTGAACGCTCCTTTGCGAATCGTCTCTTTTGCCTTACGCGCAGCCTCCCGAGCACGAGCTGCCGTGAGGGCCTTTTCAAAAATCTTTTTGCCAACTCCAGGAGTCTCCTCCAAGAAAGCCAGGAGACCTTCGTAGACGCAGCTTCCGACGATTCCCTCAATCTCCGCATTCACCAACTTCACTTTCGTCTGAGCGTTGAAACGTGGATTCGGCAACTTAATGCTCAACACGCAGATTAACCCTTCCCGGACATCCTCACCCGTAATCTTGGGATCCTTGTCCTTCGCCAGATTCTTTCCCGAAGCGTACTGATTGATCGCGCGAGTCAGAGCCGAACGGAATCCTGAAACGTGAGTTCCCCCGTCTGGATTGGGAATTGAGTTAGCGAAAGGAAGCAGGGTTTCGTCATATCCGTCGTGGTACTGGATTACGCAATCAACAAAAACCTCATCCTTCTTCCTCTCCAAAACAATCGGTTTGGGGTGGATTGGGGATTTGGCTTTCACCATCTGCTTCACAAACTCCTCAATCCCATCCTTATAGAGAAAGGTCTCTGTTTTTCCGTTCTTCCCCTCATCGGTCAGGGTTATCGATAAACCGGGATTAAGAAACGCCAGCTCCCGCATTCTTTTTGCAAGAAGGTCGAACTTAAACTTGGTCGTATCGGTGAAAATGATCGGATCGGGCTTGAAAGTAATCTTTGTGCCTGTCTTCTTCGATTTCCCGGTGACACTGAGCTTCGAGGTAGTCTTCCCCTGCTCAAACTCCATGTGATAGAGCTTCCCGTCGCGGGAGATTTCGACCTCAAACCACTCGGATAGTGCATTGACGCACTTCGCACCGACCCCGTGCAATCCACCGGAATACTTATAGGCACCCTGATCGAACTTTCCTCCCGCATGCAGATTCGTGAGAACCAACTCGACCGCAGGCATCTTGAACTTCGGATGCATGTCGACCGGGATACCGCGGCCGTCATCCGAAATGCTGATCGATCCGTCTACGTGAATCGTGACTTCGATGTGTTCGCAGTGACCCGCCAAATGCTCGTCAACCGAGTTATCGAGAACTTCAAAAACACAGTGATGCAATCCACGCTCGTCAGGATCCCCGATATACATTCCAGGCCGCTTACGAACCGCATCCAACCCCTCGAGCTTATCGATCTTCGAAGCGTCGTACGTTCCTGTTACGACGTTTTTTTCCTTGGCTGCCATCCGATGAAGGTAGTGAGAGGAGCTCTTTCGACAACTGAAAAAAGAGTTCTTAACTAATTATAGATAAATACTTATAAAATATGTATAGTGTTCAAGATCTCGAAAATATGAGCGAGAAAAACAAGGAATTGATACTCTTCGATGCCAATTTCGATCAAGGAACTCGGTACGCCTCGTAGAAACCGGACCCGGCCGAGCCCACGGGATCAATGATCTGGAAGTAGCCATTTGAGTCCGCAGTCTGATCCGTCCCGATATCCGTCCACAGGGGCGAAGCCAGCGAGGCAGTCTTTTGAACATGCCACTTCGTTCCAGGCATGGCCGAAAATACGATCACGAAGTTGCCGCTATCCATACGGGTATCAAGGACTTTCACGGTTCCAGCTAAATCTGTGCCAACAACAAAGCTCACCACTCCGGTCGCACTTTCCCCGGCATCGATTGTTCCATTCATATTAATATCTTCCTGCAGGGTATATCGGAAAGCCTCACCAGCCACTAAGCCGGCGGCACGGCTAACTGAAACTACATTTCCTCTCTGCACCGCTGAATACCCGTTCGCAGTCGACGTGATTGCAAAGGTGGGGCTCCCCAATCCAAGTCCGTCATTAAAGAAGATGCTCGGCAGCGACACGGTCTGGGTGGTGTAAGCCGAAGCATTCAAAGGAATCGTGATCGTATCGTTCGCAGCATTCAAAGGTCCTGCTGTAATGTCAGCGAGTAATCCTGTGGGTTGAATGACCGAGTAGTTGCCCGCATCCGCACCCGCCAACGTCAGAGCCGCAGTCACCGACTTGCCATTCCCGACGTTTGGAGTCGCAAAGGTGCCTCCGCCGGTAATCGTTACCACATCGCCCGAGATCACCCCAACCAGCCCACTGGTAGTGATCGATGCTGCGTTGTTCGCGTTATACAGCTTGTTGTTTGCCGTCGCACCAGTGA